>ERZ650308.1774-NODE-1774-length-10941-cov-9.623369_pt1 | contig 10941 bp, 10 predicted proteins | sample MGYA00376244_ERZ650308 | MGnify/ENA primary metagenome ERZ650308 (study PRJEB26733, sample SAMN07839295) | wastewater metagenome | biome: small river; feature: stream; material: water | place: USA: North Carolina | collected 2016-04-26 ...
CCGCCAGACTCAAGCCCGCCAGCTGCACGATGGACAAAAGAAAACCCGATTGCAGCAAGGTCAGGCCCAGCTCGGCCTGCAGCGCGGGCAAGGCAGGTGGCAACTTGCCCACCTGCAAGGCCGCCACACCGCCGGCCAGAACCACCAGCCAAGCCGCGCGTTCAGGGCGAGGAAGCGCCATGCCGACGCTCACAGCAGCTTGCGCCCGGTCAGGCGCTCGTGCTCACGCAGGGCAAAGCGGTCGGTCATGCCCGCGATGTAATCGGCCACCGAGCGGTGCAAGTCCGCACGCACCGCGAAGTCTTCGCGCATCTCGGCAGGTCGGTCCACATAGGCGGCAAACAGCTCGCGCACGCCTTGCTGGGCTTGGCCAGTGGTCTGCATCACCTGCGGGTGGCGGTACAAACGGGCAAACAGGAATTTTTTAAGTTCCGCCGTGCGGGCCTTCATGTCGGCACTGAACCCGACCAGCGGACCGGCCAGACGGGCCTGGGCAGCGGACTGCACACCGGCTTGCGCCACAGCGCGGCGCGTGGTGTCGATCACATCGTAGACCTGATCGCTCAGCATGCGCCGGATGGTTTCGTACAGCAGGCGGCGGGGCTTGGCAGACAAACCAGGGTGCTCGCTCAGGGCCTGCTGGTGGTAATGCGCAAACAGCTCGATCTCCAGCAATTGCTCGGTGCTGATCAAGCCGGAACGCACACCGTCGTCGATGTCATGCGCGTTGTAGGCAATGGCATCGGCCAGGTTGCACAGCTGCGCTTCCAGACTGGGCTGGGTGCGGTCGATGAAACGCCGTGCCACACCACCGGGCTCGCTCAACTCCAGATGTTCGGCATTGGCCCGCGAGCAGTGTTTGAGCACGCCTTCGCGGGTTTCAAAACTCAGGTTCAGCCCGTCAAACGCGGGGTAGCGCTCTTCCAGCTGGTCCACCACGCGCAGGCTTTGCAGGTTGTGCTCAAAACCGCCGTGCTCGGCCATGCATTCGTTCAAGGCGTCTTGCCCGGCGTGGCCAAAGGGCGTGTGCCCCAAATCGTGCGCCAGTGCCACGGCCTCTACCAGGTCTTCGTTCAGGCCCAAAGCCCTGGCGATGGACCGGCCCAGCTGCGCGACTTCCAGTGAATGCGTCAGCCGCGTGCGAAACAGATCGCCTTCGTGGTTCAGAAACACCTGGGTTTTGTAGACCAGGCGCCGGAACGCGGTGGAATGGACGATGCGGTCACGGTCGCGCTGGTAAGCATTGCGCGTGGGCGCAGGCGGCTCGGCATGGCGACGCCCCCGGGTGAGTGCCGGGTCGCTGGCCAAAGTCGACAGCTGGCCCAGCGAGGTGACAAGGTCTGGCGACAGCAGCGTGGGCATGTCCATGGATTCAGGCGCAGCAGCTGTTGATCACGTCACGCACCATGTCGTCGGGTGCGCCACAGACAGCGGCCTGACCGGGGCCATCGATCACCACAAACTGGATGTCGCCGCCCACCGCCTTCTTGTCCAGGCGCATGTGCTCGATGTAGTGCCCGGCGTTGTCGGCGGCGTCAATGATGGGCCCGCGCACCGGCAAACCCGCACGCGCAATCAAGGCTTTGAGTCGCGCCACAAAAGCGGCATCGACCTTGCCCAGGCGCTGCGACAGCTCGGCCGCCATGACCATGCCGCAACCCACGGCCTCGCCGTGCAGCCACACGCCAAAGCCCAAGCCCGCCTCGATGGCGTGGCCAAAAGTGTGGCCAAAATTCAGGATGGCGCGCAGGCCAGCCTCGCGCTCGTCTTGCCCCACCACCCAGGCCTTGATCTCGCAGCTGCGCTTGACGGCATGGGCCAGCGCTTGCGGGTCTTGTGCCATCAAGGCGTCGATGTTCGACTCGATCCAGTCCAGGAAAGCCATGTCGGCGATCGGGCCGTATTTGATGACTTCGGCCAGGCCTGCGCTCAGCTCACGGCGAGGCAAAGTGCCCAGCGTGTTCAGGTCACAAATCACGCGCACCGGCTGGTAGAACGCGCCGATCATGTTCTTGCCCAGCGGGTGGTTGATGGCTGTTTTGCCGCCCACCGAGGAGTCGACCTGCGACAGCAGCGTGGTCGGCACCTGCACAAAGGGCACGCCACGCATGTAGCTGGCAGCGGCAAAACCGGTCATGTCGCCGATCACCCCGCCGCCCAGCGCAAAAAGCACGGTCTTGCGGTCACAGCCTTTGGACAAGAGCGCATCAAAAATCAGGTTCAGGGTCTGCCAGTCCTTGTGCGCCTCGCCGTCGGGCAGCACCACGGTGTGGACTTGCTTGTAGAGCGGGCTGATCGCGCTGCGCAAAACAGCTTCGTACAGCGGTGCGATGGTCTCATTGGTCACGATCATGGCCGTCTGGGCCTTGGGCAAGCCGCCCCAGGTCTCGGCGCGGCCCAACAGGCCCTGGCCAATGTGGATGTCGTAACTGCGGTCGTCCAGCGAAATGGCGACCTGTTCAAAGGAAATAGAAGACTCGGACATAGCCCTCAAGTGTAGGGCTTTGGCCTGACGCTCAGCTGGCCGCAGGGGGCACGGTAGCGGCTGGCCGCACCGGCAATTGGCCCGACAGCTCCAACTGCATGATGATCATGTTGACCAGGGTGGACACCGAGGGGCGGCCCGTGTCGATGACGTGGTGTGCGGTTTCGCGGTACAGCGGATCGCGGGCTTCGTACAGGGCCCGCAGGCGGCCCATCGGATCGTCCACCTGCAGCAAGGGGCGACCGGTGTCGTGGCGCACCCGGCGGTAAACGTCTTCTGGCGCAGAGCGCAGGTAAATCACATGGCCACGCTCGTGCAGATGGCGGCGGTTGATTTCACGCAAGACCGAGCCACCGCCGGTGGCCAGCACGCCTTGGTGGTGCTGGCTCAGGTCGTCGAGCACTTGTTGCTCGACATCGCGGAAGCTGTCTTCCCCTTCGCGGGCGAAAAATTCCCTGATCGAACAGCCCAGACGGTCTTCAATCACATGGTCGGAATCCACAAAAGGCAGGCCCAAACGGCGGGCCAATTGCCTGCCGATGGTGGTTTTGCCCGAGCCCGGAAGGCCCACGAAGATGATGCTCAAGAGGAAATCTCACACAAAAATCCGGGCCGCCACTGAGACAAATGGGCGGCCTGAACAGAGGCCCCAAGTGTATTCGACCCGACCACCCCGAGCCGACCCAAGGCCTCAATGCGCTGAGACCTTGCCCGCATCCAGCACCACCCGGGGCGTCAGGAAAATCAGCAATTCCGATTTGCGCCGCGTCTGGTTGCGGTTTTTGAACAACCAGCCCAGCCCTGGCACATCCGCCAAACCAGGCACTTTGGCTTCGTCGTTGCGGTCGGCATCTTCGTAAATGCCGCCCAGCACCACGGTGCCGCCATCGTCCACCTGCACCTGGGTTTTGACGTGCTTGGTGTTGATGGCGTAGCCCGCAGGCGTGAGCTGGCCCACGCTGTCGCGGTTGACGTCCACATCGAGCACCACCGCGCCCTCGGGCGTGATCTGCGGGGTCACTTCCAGCTTGAGGTTGGCCTTGCGAAAAGTGATGGCCGTCACGCCAATGCCGGATGACATTTGGTAAGGCAGTTCGGTGCCTTGCTCGATCAGGGCTTTGGTTTGATCTGCCGTGATGACCCGGGGCCGCGAGACCACCTTGCCACGGCCATCTGCCTCCAGTGCAGATATCTCCAGATTGATGAACCGGTCCGCCGCCGCATTGAACAGCGAGACCGCCAGGCTGGAGGGCACGTTGAGGGTCTGTCCCGCCTGACCCGCTGGCAAATCCACCTGATTGCCTGTGACCACACCTGCGCCGGTGGTGGCGTTGGTCGCGCCGAGGTTCAGGCTCTTGTCGCCCATGCGGCCCGCCGAGCCGAGTCCCCAACGCACGCCCAGCGATTGGCCAAACTGGTCGTCGGCCTCCACAATCTGCGCCTCGATCAGCACCTGGCGCACAGGCACATCCAGTTTCTCGATCATCTGTCCCACTTCGGCCAATCGGCCCGGCACATCCAAGATAAAAAGCTGGTTGGTGCGGGGCTCTGCCAATGCTGTGCCCCGAGCGCTGAGCCAGCGCGCAGTCGGCGCACCAGCGCCTGCTGCACCCGACAAGCGCTGCGCGACCTCGGTGGCACGGGCATATTTCAAGCGCAAGGACAGCATTTGCAAAGGACTCACCGACTCGAGCGCCGTCTGCGCCTCCAGGTGCTTCTTCTCGCGCAAAGCCCACTCGTCTTTGGGCGCGACCCACATGACTTTGCCCTCTCGCCTTGAAGTCAGGCCTTTGGACTCCAGGACGACCCCCAGGGCTTGCACCCAAGGCACATCCAGCAGCCGGACCGACACCTGGCCGCTCACTGCGTCAGAAACCACCAGATTCAGCCCTGTGAATTCGGCAAACACCTGCAACAAGGCGCGGATGTCGATGTTCTGAAAATTCAGGCTGATGGCTTGGCCATCGGCCGTGACGGCCGACCGCATGGCTGGACTGGTGCCATCCAGATGGATGAGCGGAAACGGGCCCTGAGCCCCGGCCGATGTGGCCACACAGGCCGCCGCCAACACACGCACAAACCACGCCCCATGTCCCGTTTTCATCGTGCACCTCCCGCCACATTGAGTTCGATGTTTTGCCCCTGCGGTGTGCGAAAAATCACCGCATCCCGCCGAATCGACTGCACCCTGTGGGCTTGGCGTGAGACACGCTGGCCCACCCGCACCGGCACCCACACACCGCCGGCACTGAGCACCGCTTGCCAACGCTCGCCTTCCTGCCAGGTGCCCAACAAACGGATGCGCTCCATGGGCCAGGTCATCGGGTCATCCGTCCACATGAGCGCCTCGGGGCTCGCTGTCTGAGGCACTGACACCTTCGAATCCGGGCCTGCTGCCAGCGCGAACACACCATGACCTTGCTCACCCGACTCTGCAGCAGGTTTGGTTGCAGCCACGCTGGGCCAAGCTGGCCAAGCCTCATGCCCACCCGTTCCGGTTTTGAACCAGAGGCGCAAAACCACGTCCAGTTGCACCCCCTGGGCCTTGGGCAAAGGCACCACAGCCAGGCGCTCGATGGACACCACCGGCCCGGACACGGTCCATGCCTGAAAGACTTGGGCCCATCGGGCGAAGTCGCCATGCAAACGCAAGGCCAGACTTTGGCTTTGCAAAACGCCGCCTGAAACAGCGGGCATGGCTCGCAAGGAAACCACCGTCAAACCCTGGGCTTGCAGGGCTTGTTGCAATTCGGTGGCGGTGTCTGGCGGCAAACGGTGGGGCAAACGTGTCCAAAGTCCCTTGGCCGCATGCGCTGCAGCTTGCGCATCCTCCACCTGGCGCACAGGCTGCGGCTGAGATTGCAAGGCCAGCTGCGCAGCATCGAAGGCTTGCCGGGCCTGGTCATGTGCTTGCCAGACATCGCTGGTCAAACCCAGCACCAGGCAGGCTCCCAACAGAGCACCCGCAAAGGCCAAGGCCCAGCGGTGCATTTGACGCTTGCACCAAGCCCGAACCAGAGGCCAAGCCAGCGCGCCAAAGCCTTGCATCATCGGCAAATGCATGGCACTCATGGCCGGGCCTTGGCGGAAGCGACGCCATCCTGCAAAGCAGGCCATTGAGCCTGCCAGGCCAATGACAACGTTGAAGCCCCCTGCACCGTGCCATCGGCCTCCAGACTCTGCAAATTCAGGGGAATGCCCCAACGCTCAGCGAGCTTTTGCGCGCCGCTGCTGACGGCCTGCGCATTGGCCGCTTGCCCCTGCAGGTCCAGCCGACCGGCCTCCACCTGCAAACGCTGCAGACGAATGCCGTGGTGCGGGAGCACTTCCTGCAAGCCAGCGTGCAGCAACACCCAGGCTTGTTGCTGCGATTGCAACTGTTCGAGCTGAGTCAGTTGCTGACGGATCAACTGGTTTTGCGCCTGCTGCTGTTGACGGGTCTGAGCCCAGCGTTGGCGCTCAGCCAACTGGCTTTGAAGCGCTTGCGTTTGTGCCGCCAGCTGATCCATTTGAAAGGACTGAACCGCCAAACCGCCTGCCGCCAACAAGGTCCCCAGCAAAGCCCCCAGCCCTGCCGTCTGCCACTGCTGACGCCATTTTTGCTGGCGCTCGAGCGTCGGGAAACGCAGTAAGTTGAAATGCGCCATCAGGTCCACGCTTTCAAAGCCAATCCCGCAGCCACCAAACGGGGGCCCACGGGGGATGCCAAGGCATCTTGGAGCAAAAGGGATTCGCGGGCCTCGTACAGAGAGGCATCGTCCGAGGCAACAGACGCCCACATCGGGTTCAAGCGAAATTGCCAGTCTTGCGGCGCTTGCTGGAGCAAACTGGGCAAGCCGCCCACCAGGGCCTGCGCTGCCCGCTGCGAGGCGTCCATCGCGGGCTCCACGCTCACCAATTGCCAGCCTGCGCCAGCACTCCAGCCTTGGTACTCGGACACCTTGGATTTGGCGCAACCTGCCCACCGCAAGCGCACCACGCTTGCGGCACCCGCCGTTTCGGCATGGAAATCAAAACTGACTTCTGAAGGCGGTAAATCCAGGGCCTGCGCCACCTCCAGCTGGATCTCGGCAGGCCAGGCTTCCTTGGGCAAGTCTGCAGGGCAAGGCAGCTCGCCCCGCACCAGGTCGGGCACATCCACGCTCATGGCCAGCTTGAGCCTGCGCGAGCGTTGGGCACGGCCTGCTTGCGCCAAAGCCTGACTCAACCAGGCCCCATCGGGTACCGCCGGACCTGTGGGTGCTTGCAAAACGGCAGAGGTGTGCACACGCACCAAATCTGCCCCCACACGGGACAGACCGACCAAAGCCCAAGCCGGTCCAGCGGGGGCCAGGCCCCAAATGGGCTGCACCGGACGGATGGCCATCCTTTGCCGAAGCCAAACCAAAGCTTGCATCGCTTGCCTCCCTGACGGGGCCTTGCTGGCCCTCTGAGCACCTTTTGTAGCATGTAAACTTCATTTGGACAACACAAAATGAATTCCAAAGATCTCTTTTCATGGAATTCGATACTGCCCAAACGGGTCAAGATTTTTATAATGCGCTGTGGTGGCCAACCGGCTTGCCCTGCACATGCCCCCTATGCCATCTCAAGACAACAACACTCACCCATCCCCACGCGACCGTCAGGCCTCAAGCACGCGCTCAGTGCCTTCATGGCTGGTCAAGCTTGTTGTATGGGGTGTCGGCATCATGGTGGCGGGCTTGCTGGCCATCGTGCTGGTTGTGGGTGTGGCCATGGTTGTGGCTTATCCCAACTTGCCGGACATCACGGACCTGGCCGACTACAAGCCCAAACTGCCCTTGCGCATCTACACGGCAGATGATCAATTGATGGGCGAATTTGGCGAGGAGCGCCGCAACCTCACGCCCATCAAGGACATCCCCGATGTCATGAAGAATGCGGTGCTGTCGATTGAAGACAACCGCTTCTACCAGCATGGCGGTGTGGATTACCTGGGCATTTTGCGAGCAGGTGTGGCCAACATCGGGCGTGTGAAAAGCCAGGGCGCCTCGACCATCACCATGCAGGTGGCACGCAATGTGTACCTGTCGTCCGAGAAGACATACACCCGCAAGATTTATGAAATTTTGCTGACCTACAAACTGGAACACATGCTGACCAAGGACCAGATCCTTGAGATCTACATGAACCAGATCTTCCTGGGCAACCGCGCTTACGGTTTTGCCTCGGCCGCCGAAACTTACTTTGGCAAATCGCTCAAGGAAATCACCATCGCGGAAGCCGCCATGCTGGCGGGTTTGCCCAAAGCGCCTTCGGCCTACAACCCGATCAGCAACCCCAAACGCGCCCGTTCGCGCCAGCTCTACATCATTGAGCGCATGGAAGAAAACGGCTACATCACCGCCGAGCAAGCCAAGGCGGCCAAGGCCGAACCGCTGGCGTTGCGCACCTCTGGGGACAAGAGGACCTTGCATGCCGAATATGTGGCCGAAACCGTCCGGCAAATGGTTTTTGCCCAATATGGTCAGGACACCTACACGCGCGGTCTGAACGTTTACACCACCATCCAATCCTCCGAACAAATGGCCGCCTACAAAGCGCTGCGCCAAGGCATCATGGATTTCGAACGACGCCAGATCTACCGTGGTCCGGAGAAGTTTGTTGACCTGCCGGACGACCCCAAGAAGATGGAAGATGCCATCGACGATGCGCTGGAGGATCACCCGGACAACGGCGATGTCATGTCGGCGGTGGTGCTCGAAGCCACGCCGCGCAAAGTGGTGGTGGTGCGCCAAAACGGCGAGCAAATCACCATCACTGGCGAAGGCCTCAAACCCGCGCAATCGGGCTTGTCAGACAAAGCGCCGCCCGCCAAACAAGTGCGCAAGGGGGCCATCATCCGGATTTCACAAGTGCCCAAAGTGGGTTGGGAAATCACCCAGTTGCCCGAAGTAGAAGGTGCTTTTGTGGCCGTCACACCGCAATCCGGGGCCATTCGGGCACTGGTCGGGGGCTTTGACTTTGCCAAGAACAAATTCAACCATGTGACCCAGGCTTGGCGCCAACCCGGCTCAAGCTTCAAGCCGTTCATCTACTCCGCTGCGCTGGAAAAAGGTTTCTCTCCTGCCACCGTGATCAACGATGCCCCTTTGTTCTTTGATGCTGGCGTGACAGGCGGTCAACCCTGGGAGCCCAAAAACTACGATGGCACTTTCGATGGCCCCATGAGCATGCGCAGAGGCTTGGCCAAATCGAAGAACATGATCTCGATCCGCATCCTGCAATCGGTGGGCGCACGCAATGCACAGGACTGGATTGGCCGCTTCGGCTTCGATGAAGAAAAACACCCGCCTTACCTGACCATGGCTTTGGGTGCCGGGTCTGTGACACCTATGCAATTGGTCAGCGGCTACTCGGTTTTTGCCAACGGCGGGTACCGCGTGCAGCCACACTTGATCACCCGGATCGCTGACTACAAAAATCGGGCCTTGGTGGAAAGCCCTGAACCGGCACAGCCCGATGAAGCGCAGCGTGCCATCCCCGCCCGCAACGCCTTTGTCATGGGCACCATGCTGCAAGAGGTGACGCGTTCGGGCACTGCGGCGCGTGCGCAAGCCATGCTCAAACGTCCCGACATTTACGGTAAAACCGGCACCACCAATGACTCGATGGACGCTTGGTTTGCAGGCTACCAGCCCAACTTGGCCGCTGTGGTCTGGATCGGTTATGACACCCCCCGTAAACTCGGCGACCGCGAAACCGGTGGCGGTTTGAGCTTGCCCGTCTGGATCAATTTCATGGAAACCGCGCTGCGTTCCATGCCGGTCTCTCAACCGGCTGTTCCAGAAGGCTTGGTGAACGTGGGCGGTGACTGGTTGTTCGAAGAACTGTCCAGAAATGGCAGCATCACCACATTGGGTGTGGGCGCTGAAAGCTCGGCGGCCAAACCTGCCCCATTGCCCGCGGGCGAAGAAAGAAACCGTATCCTCGACCTGTTTCGCAACTGAGTTCAGTCGCCATGGCGAGTGGCAAAGCTGGGTGGCGAGGCCTCAGGCGCTGAATTCGAGCGCCAAGCCTGACTGGTCTGATGCATAACGCGACAGACTGGTCCAAAACTCGCCTTGCCCCTTGGTGTCTTGCCAGGCCTGACCATCAAAGCGGTAATGAAAGCCACCACAACGGGCCGCCAGCCACACTTCATGCAGGGGTTTCTGCAAATTGATGACGATCTGGCTGCGGTTGGCAAAAGTCAAAGTGACCATGCCACCCACACGCTGGTTGTCGATGTCGGCATCGGTGTCATCGTTCAGGCGATCGCAGCAAGTCTCTACACCCGCCAGCAGGCGCTCGGCTTGGTCCATGAATTCAAGGTCGGTCATTACAATCGCTGCATGTTGAAAGTACTCTGGATTCTAGTCAGGACACTTGCCCTTGTGGGCTGTGCGGTCGCGTTGAGCGCATGCGGCCAGAAAGGCGCACTCAAATTGCCAGACACGCCCGCCTCGGCAGGTCGCGCCACCTTGCCGCAAAGCCTGAACCCTTGGCACGTGGCACCCCCACGTGCCAAACGCCCCGAACCCCAGACTCAAGAAACACCTCCGGCCGACACCACAGCCCAGCCCGAACAGGGCCATGACACGACCCCCTCATCCTCTTATCTGAAGCCATGACCGCATCCTCCACCGCCCTTGCCTTGCCCGGACAACCTCACATCGCCTACCAGGGCAGCGAGCTCATGGTCGAAGGCGTGCGCCTGTCCGACTTGGCACGCACACATGGCACGCCCCTGTTTGTGTATTCCAAAGCGGCCATGCTGTCGGCCCTGGCGGCCTACCAGCGTGGCTTTGCCGGACGCCAGGCACAAATTTGCTACGCCATGAAGGCCAACTCCAGCCTGGCCGTGCTGCAGGTGTTTGCCAACGCCGGTTGCGGTTTTGACATCGTCTCTGCCGGTGAGCTGGCCCGTGTGCTGGCCGCTGGCGGTGACCCGGCCAAAGTGATTTTCTCGGGCGTGGGCAAAACCCGCGCCGAGATGAAGCAGGCCCTGAAAGTGGGCATTGGCTGCTTCAACGTGGAAAGCGAAGCCGAACTCGATGTGCTCAGCGATGTGGCCGCGTCCATGGGCCTGAAAGCGCCCGTGAGCCTGCGCGTGAACCCCAATGTGGACCCCAAGACCCATCCCTACATTTCGACCGGTCTGAAAGGCAACAAATTCGGCATTGCCCACGAAGACGCCTTGCGCGCCTACCGCCACGCGGCCAGTCTGCCGGGCCTGAAGGTGGTCGGCATCGATTGCCACATCGGCTCGCAGATCACCGAGATGACGCCCTATCTGGACGCGATGGACCGCGTGCTGGATTTGGTGGCCGACATCGAAGCAGCGGGCATCGCCATCCACCACATCGACTTTGGTGGTGGCCTGGGCATCAACTACAACGGCGACACGCCGCCCGAAGCCGATGCACTGTGGGCCCATCTGCTGGCCAAGCTCG
>ERZ650308.1775-NODE-1775-length-10940-cov-4.208085_pt1 | contig 10940 bp, 13 predicted proteins | sample MGYA00376244_ERZ650308 | MGnify/ENA primary metagenome ERZ650308 (study PRJEB26733, sample SAMN07839295) | wastewater metagenome | biome: small river; feature: stream; material: water | place: USA: North Carolina | collected 2016-04-26 ...
GGCTCGAGCGCGCGCTCGGGCAGTTCGCCGATCGCCTCGGCGAGCGCAGCCTCCCCCACGCTGAAGAGCCCCGGGATGACCGTGAGCTCCGGCCCGGTGAGCAACCGGAACCACAGCGTCTGGCCGTTCGGGGGCGGAGCGGAGAGCGCCTGGAACTTCGCGTCGCCCCAGATGCGGCGCGAGACGGTGGAGAATCGCGGGCTCATTCTCCGCCAGCCTTCTCGATGTGTATGGAGCGGATGAGCTCGAGTACCTCGCTCACGCAGCGATGGGGGTCGGCGTAGACCTCGGACCCCGTGAACCGAAGCACTCGGAAGCCGAGAACCTGCAGTCGACGGTCTCTCCGCTTGTCGCGCTTCGCTTGCTCCTTGGTCCGCTCATGAAAGTCGTGGCCGTCCAGCTCGACAGCGACACGGGCAAGTGGGCTGATGAAGACGAAGTCAACACGCATCCGCTCGATGCGAAGCTCGTAGAAGCAGGCAATCTGGCCAGACGACATCGTGGAAAGCCGGGGGTCGATGTTGGCCCGTTCGCAAGCTGCCCAAGTCTCGTCGAAGCTGGACATCACCGGCTCGAACCGAGTCATCAGCATGGGAGGACGACGGGGGTCGAGCCTCAACGGCTCGTACAGCAAAGCCAAGGCGAACATCTCCTCGATAGGAGACTCGCGCCGACCCATCGCCAACACCGATGAAAGAACCGCCTGGGCCAGTTCCATCTTCATCGTCTTGAGCCTCTCGTCTGAGCTCATATTCCTCCGTCCGTGGTCATTCCGCTGCCTCGGGGAGCTCGTACTTGGCGCGCTCCATCCAGTCGGTGACGGCGGCCGCGCGCTGCTCGGCCTCGGTCGCAGGCTCCTTCCCGAGCTCGCGCAAGAGGCCTCGCTGATTGGCTTGTAGCCGTCCGCGTACCCGCGCCGTGAGCGTCCCCGGTGGACCGCTCGCGAGGATTCGGAGGCCGCCGGCGCCGCGGAGAACGACGAGCGAGACCCCACCGCGACGGAGCTCCGCGAGGAGCTGGGCGCAGTCCTCCTCGCCGCACTCGACGAGCAGGCCCAGCTTCTTCAGCTCGGCGACCGCATTGGCCGGGTCAGGCCGTGACTTCGGTTTCGGGGGCTTCGCCGGACGCGCGCACATCTCGAGCGTCCCCACGGCAGCGTCGTCGAGCGCTTCAATTGCTGATTGTGGGATGAGACGCCGCCGACCGTTCCACACCACCACGACATGCGGGACCGCCCAGTCCTCTCGCCCTGCGAGTTCGGCAAGACGCTTCCGCTCCTCCTCCGTTGGGTAGAGGGAGGTCAGCTCACTTCCGGCCTCGAGGACGCCGTCAGCAAATGACAGGTTCTCGAGTACTCGGAATTGCCCCAGCTCTGTCTCGGCGGTCAGCACGCGCCCTCAGCCCGCCCTTCGGTCGTCGATCCCCGGGATGCTGGTTTGGGCTCGCACCCCATCGGCCCCCGATGCCGCCGCCGCGAGCATCTCTCCGATGACGAAGGGCTTCGAGCGCACGACGCCCCCGCCGCGCGGCTGCATGACCCCGTGGACCACGTGGTAGCCATGGGCTGCCATCCGAGCGTGGGCGTGACGCAGGGCGGGCGCGAGGCGAGCAATCGCCGTCGGCCCGTAGGTCACGTGGGCCCGCCGGGCCCGCCCGCCAATGACGACGTCCTGGTGAGAGACGGCCTCGGGGTCGTCATAGATGCCGAGGGCGCGGGCGACGCGCCCCACGAAGCCAGCGCCTACTCCGTCGCTCGGTAGGGCGAAGTCGCGCGCGAGAGCGCGCATGCTCTTGTAGCCCTCCGGCGGCTTTGCGCTCCAGGCCCCGTCGGGGGTGGCCGAGCTCGTCCCCGGGGGCGTCGAGCGAATGACCTCTTCGATGAGCGACCGCGATCCGGCCAGATTGACCGCCTGCTCCGCGAGCTTCACCGCGTGGTCCGCTCGCGCGTGAGCCGAGTCCGCCTTGGCCGATGCCTCGCCAACCGCGGTGCGGAGCTCGAGCGTGCCGCCGGCGAGGGCGGAGATGGCCGCCCACGGATCGGCGGGGGCGCGCTGGGGCGCCGCGCGCCCGTGACGGATGGCGAGGAACACCTCGATGACCTCTCGGCGGATTGCCCTCGCTCGCTCCGTCTGCGAGCAGACGCATACTTCGAGCGCCTGTGCTTCGGTGAGCAACGAGATGCGGGCTGGCCTTCCTCCGCTGGAGGAGGTTTGCGACACCGTGGCGATAACCTCGTTTTGATTGAAGATTCGTCCAATCAGCTTGCGCACGTCGCCGGGTCGCTCGTACCCAAGTCTCCGGCCCAACTCCTCGTCCTCGATGAGTGGCTCCGTCCCCCCTTCGACGACCATGAGCGGCCAGCCCATGACCGTCTCCACCCTCTCGACCAACACATCCTTCGACTCGCCCATCACGACCTCCTCGCGGCCTTCGCCGCTGCCTCGCTCCGCCGTTTCGTCTGCGCCCGCGTCGGGATGCGCTTCTCCGCCGGTGCCCCCGCTGGCCGCTTCGCCGCACGCTTCGACCGCTCCGTCTCTCGCTGCAGGTGAAGGCGCTGCTCGACACCCGCGGGGAGCTGGAGGGGGCGACCCAAGCTCCGCTGGATGGCGACAATCGCCGACGCTGCGGCGTCGTAGACGTGAGGCCGGGTCTCCTCGGTGAGAGCGGGGCGGGTCTTCGTGATCGCCTCGATGACGATCCGGATCTGCTCGTCGCTCGCCGTGGGGGACCGGCAGAGCTCGCCCCGGACGTCCCGGGCGGCGATCGGGATGAGCCGGCCCTTGAGGATCCGCACGAGCTCGAGCATCTGACCCTCGAACCGAGCGGTCTCGATCAGCGCCTGGACCCTCTTCGCCTCGTAGGCGAATCCCACCAGCTGCTCCATGGCAATGACGCCGAGCCGCTGAATTGTATTGGTGACCAGCCAGCGGACAGCGTCGGCCCCATTGTCCAGATGCACGCCGTGGTCGATATGCAGCCAGCCGTCGGGATCGAGGCGCACCACAGCAAAGCCAGAGCGCGAACTCCCACTATCGATGCCGAGAGCAAGTGTCGTCATTCCGCAGCCTCCGCAGACGCACCCAGGAGGGGGGCCACATTTCGGATGCGAGCCCGAGCAGTCGCCACGTTGGTGGAGTCCAGATCGATGCCGACGAACGAGCGCCCCTCGGACAGCGCGGCGACACCCGTCGAACCCGACCCCATATATTGGTCGAGCACTATTCCACCGGGCGGCGTGACGAGACGCACCAGATACCGAAGTAGCGCGACCGGTTTGACCGTTGGGTGGTTATTGCCGGCACCGCGTTCATTGCGAGCTGCTTTCGCGCAATAAAAGAACCGCGACGCTCCGCCACGGTCGGCATGAAAAGTAGGCTGGCGACGTTGGCGACCGCGAGCAGAGAATCCAGACCCAATCAACGATTGCCCAGAAGCGCGGCTATGCGCACCCGACGCTCCACTCTGCTGGTCGAGGATCCGAACCGGACAGTCCTCGGCGCAAAGCCAGTCGGCGACCTCCTCATAGCCGTCTCTGGACAGCTCTGCCAACCGCGCTGCTGCGGCGCCTGGCTGGCGCATCCAGCCGCCTTCGTCCGACCACGCCCGCGCATCGGGGTCTTGCCCCTTGCCGGGGGCATTCGATGAGCGGACAAGCATTGTTCCGCGTCGCTTGCATCGCGAGTCGTGCGTCAGGAGTACGTTCGATGGCCAGCGACCATCCGGGTGGCAATTGATGCCAGTCCCTGGCGGCGCAGCAATCTTCTCAGCGTCAGGCTTCGCGCTGTGGCCACTGCGCTTCCACGCTTCACTCCGATCGCTCCAATCGGTCGCGATGCGGCAGGCGTCGATGTTGAGCCCACCGGTGCCGAACGCGGCGTGGTTCGAGGCGACGGTTCCACGCAACGGCTTGCGAGCGAGGACGATAGGCTCCCACGCGGGCTTCAAGGCGGTGCCGCCCCACGGCCCGTTATGCGACTTCGGGAACCCCTGACCGTAGATCCATTGGAGACAATCGCGAATCTCGAAGCCAGCATCTTCAATGGCGCACGTGAGCCTGTGAAACGTGCGGGTCCCCCCAAAGGCCAAGAGATGAGCGCCAGGCTTCAGAACACGCAGCGCCGCACGCCAATGGTCCGGCCCTGGGACCTCGTGGTCCCAGCCCGCGCCCATGAACGAAATTCCGTAGGGCGGGTCGCATACGTCGGCGTCGACACTACAAGTGGCCATCTGCGTGAGCACGGTTCTGCAGTCGCCCAGATGAATGGAGTAGCTCATGGCTCCTCCACACCGAGCTGAGCGAGGTAGGACGCAGCCAGCTTCTTCACGTGGTCGGGGTCGATCTCGAGCTTCGAGAAGGTCTTCGCATCAGGGTCGATCACGTGGTCGAGCTGGGACCGCTTGAGCCCGAGCACGTCTGAGACAACGGGGTCACTGCCCATGTCCGCGAGCAGCACGTACTGGAACACCGGGCGCTTCTGACCGTCTCGGTCGACGCGCCCGGTGCATTGCTCCATCACACCTGGGCTCCAGTCGAGCTCGCCAAAGACTACTGTGCAGCTCGCGTGCTGAAGACCATCGAGCCCCGCGCCCGCGCGGAGCGAGATGACGAAGACCCTGGCCTCCCCCGCCTTGAACTTGTCGAGGGCAGCGGCCTTCTCGGCGGCGCTCTCGCGACCCGTGAAGAACACCACCCCGAGGTCGGCTAGGCGCTCCTTCCAGATCGCATAGACTTCGTGATGCCAGCCAAAGAGCACCACCGGCTCGCCGCTCTCCACGATGAGCCGGACGAAGTCCGCGACGTGGGGCGCCTTGGCCACCCCCGTCGCGCGACGTACCATCATGTCGAACTCGCTCGCATCGCGCATCCGGTCGAATCCGGTGCCGCCCGTGCTGAGGATGGCGCGCGCGAGGTCGATGGCGCTGCTCTGGACCTTGTGCAGATAGTCGAGGTCAGCATCGACGTGCTGGACGAACCTGGACACGGCCGGTAGCTCGCGCCCGACGTCCGACCGGGTTCGGCGCAGCATGATCCCTTGCTCGCGGAGGTAGGACCCGAACGCGACGGGGTCGCCGATCCTGGCCTTGTCCCAGGTCCCCTCGCACCATTCGGTGAAGAACTCCGTGCGCGACCCAAGCGCATCCGGATCGATGACGCTCAGGACCGAATGGAACTCGCCCCCGTAGTTGTAGATCGGCGTGGCCGATAGGCCCCAGCGGTATTGGGCCAGCGACGCGATCTCAGAGGCGGCTTCGTACTTCGCGGGGACCTTCTTGCTACCGCCACTCCGCAGCTCCTGGCATTCATCGAACACGACAGTCCGGACGTTCCCGGCGAGGTGCTCCGCCCAGGAAGCGAGCTTGTGGTAATTGATGATGATGACGTCCCACCCGTCGCGGAGCAGCGCGGTCTGGGATGGCGTCTCGAAGCCGAGGGGATAGGGCTTCGCGCTCTTGATCACATGCACGCGCAGTGCGGGGGCGAAGCGCTTGATCTCCCGCCCCCATTGCGTCGGGAGGTGCGTGAGCGTCACGACGAGGGCAGGGCGCGTGGAAGGGTCCGTCAGCGCGCAGATCGCGGAGGCGGTCTTGCCCAGCCCAACGTCGTCCGCGAGCAGGAGAGACCCTCGCCGGAGAAAGGCCTCAGCCGCGAGCGTCTGGTATTCCCGCGGGGGCACAGCGAGCTCGAATCGCCGCGGGGCGAGCCGCCCGCCAAACAGGTCGGCGACCTGGGCTACTCGCTGCTTGTGGAGCGCCGCGCGCGCCTGCAGGTAGTCGGCCGGGTCGACCTCGAGGGGGAATCGGTCCGCGACCCATGCGAGATCGCGGCACACCTCGAGGGTGTCGCGAACCTTCATGCTATTTGGCGTCTTGCCATTGGCTCGCCCGAAGACGCGTTTGATCCGCATCATGAGGTGCGCGGGGGCGGTGATCTTCCAGTCGCCCCCCTCGAGCTTCACGGTCGCTGCGGCGGTCAAAGCGCACCTCCGCCGACCCAGATTGTCGAGACCGGCTTGCCCGCGAGCATCATGTGCACGCGGAGCTGCAGCTTCGTGGTGACGACCACGACCTCGCGGACAATGTCGATCTCCGCGTATCGGTGCAGCTGTCGAATCAGCTCATTCCTAGAGCCCTGGATCTTCGCCTCGATGACAATACCGGTCTGCTCGATCCAGAAGTCGAACCGATTCCGCCCGTGCACGTGCTCCCGAACAACGCCGAGCTCGGGGGCAGCGAGCACGGTAGCTAGAGCCTCTTGAAGCTCAGCCTCGTCCGCGACAGGTCGAATGCGCGTGCGGTCGAGCAGCTCGCGAATGGTCTTCGATGTGGTCATTGGAGGGCTGCCTCCTCGCTGCGGTCTCCCCGCTCCACCCAGAGCGCCCCACCGTTCGAGAGCATTGCCGAGCCCGCCTCGTGCGCGACGAGGCACACGAGCATCTGCTCGGCGATGGCACGCGCGGTGGGCGGCGGCACGGCATTGCCGATGCGTTCGCGCCACCCGCTCTGCGAGGTCCCCGCGAGCTGCAGCGGAGCGCCCTTCCAGATCGTCGGAAGCCCCTGGAGCGCGGCGAGCTCGAGAGTGGTGAGCGGCCGATGCCAGGTGCCGTCCTCGGCGAGGATGATGACGACCTCCGGAGGAGGCTTGCGTGGGTCGGCGACCGAGAAGCGGCCGGTGTCGCTGCGGGCGTTGCCGGTGATCGTCGAGGCTGCTTGCTGCCAGCCCATGACGCCGTAAGTGCCGCCGTAGTACTCGCCAGCGAACCGCACGTCGGCGATCGAGTAGGCGCCTTGTCCGACGGAGGAGCCTCCCGCGATCGTCGAGCTCGGCTCGTCCCACCGGAGGACGGCGTAGCCGTGATCGAAGGCGACGCGGACTCGGGGGTCGGCGACGCTCTGAGCCCCGGACCCAACGCGCCCGGCGCCGATGACGGTCTGAGCGGGCGCGGTCCAGCTACCGACCTTGTACTTGCCCCAATGCATGTGGGGGTTGTCGGGCTGCGGGATGATCCGAGGGTCCGCGACCGCGCTCGGCCCATTGCTGCCGCTGCCGGCCACCGTCGCGACGGGCTCGTTCCACTCGCCGACGTGATGACGCCGGAAGACCTCGCGGCGGACCTGGCCGTCCTCGAGCACGCCATTGAGGTCTCGCCAATCGCCGCCGGCGGGGATGAGGGCGAGGCGCACCCAGTTGAGCCACGAGAGCCGAGGGAGCTTGTGCATCGGCCCGCCAGCGGGGTCTTCGGGCATAGGCATCGGTCCGATGACCTCGCCGCAGCCGCGGACGCGTTTCCTGATTGGCTGGTAGAGGAGCGGCGCGCACGCGTCAGGTCGCCGCGCGACGAGCAGAAACCGCTGCCGATGCTGGGCGAGCCCGCCGAGCTCTCCGCAGTCGTGCGTGGCCGCGTGGAACACGTAGCCGGCCTTTCGGAGGTAGGCCTTCACGGCCGAGAGCAGGCGCTTCCCGCGCGACGCGATGCGCGGGACGTTCTCAAGCAGGAAGAGCCGCGGTGGCTTCTCCCATGTCGAGACCATGAGCTTCGCCCAATCGAGGACGAGGCGGTTCAGGAGGCGGTACTTCGCCGTCTTGGACGCCGCGGTGGAAAGCAGCGCCGAGTATCCCTTGCAGGGCGGCGACGCGAAGACGACGTCGGGGGCGACTGGGCAGAAGGCGCGGAGCTCTGCCGGCGTGAGCCTCGCGATGTCGGCGCAGAGCGCGGGCGAGTCGGTGAGGTACTCGAAGTCCTCGCAGGCGCGCGGGTCGTTGTCGATGCCGCCCACCGAGCGGAACGCCGCGGGCCGGTCGAACATCGTGATCTGGGCATCAAGGAACCCTCTCGCTCCTGCGCCGATGCCACAGAAGACCGAGAGGAACGTGAAGACGCGCAGCGGCGGCGGTCTCATGACGTCCGGTCTCCAATGACGGAGAGGTGCGTCCGCCCATCGGGTCGCGGGTGCGTGCAGCCGAGCATCTCGCAGCGCCGCCCATAGGGGTACTCTCTGCACATCGATGGCCGCTGCTCGTAGATCCGACAGTCGCCCGAAGCGCGGTCGAAGTTCGCGCAGGAGAAGATTGGCTGATGAGGATGGTCTGGCGGAACGATTCGACCACTCGGGAGGGTGTCCCCCGGCTCCGCCCAACGGACGAATACGAGCATTGAGGCGATCTGCTCTCCGTCCTGTACGGACTCGGGTGCGAGCATGACCTGCTTCACGCCATCCATAGCGATGCTGAATTCGCGGCAACAGTGCCCGGTGCAGCGGCTCATCGGGGCGCCTCGGCTTCCCACCGCTTCCGAAGCTCGGGTGGCGCGCACGCCGGGCAGATGAATGCCATGCGGTTTTCATCAGCTTTTCTGATGACAATGGGGTCGTCGATCTTCGCTTCGCACCGAGGACACCAAGACCCCGCCACCGCAGCTTCCGCTCTAAGCTCGGCGATTCCTTCCTCGAAGGAGACATCGAGCTCCCATCGAGCGCGCAGGAATTCGACCAGCGCCGACATGCGGATAGGCAATTGAGGCGCCCCCTCCGGACCACTGGCGGCAACCGCTGCTGTGCGATTCGGGGTCGGCGCAGCAGCCGACTGGGCAAGGCACGCCTCGCAGGTGGCGAAGCGGCGCCACTTCGTCATGAGCGTCGCGCTCGCGCCGCAGAACGGCCTCCCGCTTTTCGGGTGCTCGAGGTGGTAAGTCGCGCGGCTCACGAGGCGCCTCCGATCTTGACCCTCGGCAGCTCGATAGAGGCTTGGTGCTGCTTCACCATGGCTTCGATTATGTGCTGAGTACGGGCCTTCGATTCCGACTCCTCGAGCAAGGCCTTCGCGGCGGCGGCCTCGTATCGAGCCTTCTCGAGCTCCACCTCCGCCTTCGCGACCAGGATTCGACAAACCTCCTGCTCGGCATCTTTGCGAGTGAAGCTCATTGGTGTACCCCGTGCGCGTGGCCCGTGTCTGGCGGACCGAAGTCCTCCAGGTCCTCCGCCGACTGCCTCGCGAAGTCGGCTTTGCGAACCGAGAGATTGGTCAGCGCCAGCCTGTCCAATCGCGTCTCGGTGGGCCTGCGCCGATCGAAGATGAACCATGCGTAGGTCTGCATCGGACTCCCCTGTCCGCGGAATCGCGGGCGGTTTGGGAGCACGAGGACGCGCGATGGCCGGTGGGCGGAGAAGAGCTGCTCGCGCTCCTCGCCGGCGTAGATTTGCAGTGGCTGGAAGCAGCACGCGACGTTCGCCACCTTCAGTGCCTCCACGATGAATTCGCCGGCGAGGTCGTTCGGCGGATTGAAGATCGCGACGTCCGCCAGGCCGCCGGCCCTCACCCTGACGATGTCGGCGCCGGTCAAAACATCGCCCATCACCACCTCAAAGGAGCGGAGCTCCGGTAGCGATTGATTGATCCGCGCCACCCCCACCCGCGCAATGACCGGGTCGATCTCGAAGAGCGACCAATGGCACCCCTGATAGGGTCGCTCACCGCCCTGCTCGTACGATGCAACCGCCCTGACAATTGCGCCGGCCCCGAACCCGAGCTCGACCCAATGGCCACCTCGAGGGAGGTCGATCGCATCGAGCAGACGGTGGGTCGCCCAGTGCGGCGTGGCGTAGTACTGGGTAGTCCCGCCGAGCTGCTTGTCCTTCGCGCGCCGCATCAGAAGTAGTCCCCCTCTTCTGCGTCCGCCACATCACCAGCCGGACCCTTGAGCTGCGGTGCCGCCCATTCACCCCGTGCGCGCGCGGCAGCCTCGCGCGCCACAGCTTCGGAGCATCGGCGCATCCCAAAGATTGCGGCCCCGGAATAGATGAGCTCGTCGAACGCGCCATCAGCGCGAGGGACCTCGATTCGCAGCATGTGCGCTCCGAACCTGTTCAGCTCCGAGATGCGGCCCGCGTGGCTGCGGTGTCCCAGAATCTCCACGACGGCCCACTCCTCTTGGGTGCTTTCGCTGCTCACGGCGAGGCCTCGCCTGATTGGCTCTTCTTGTTGCCACGCCGGCGCCGCTCCGGGTCTGCGAGCGGCCCCGGTTCACCTTGCGGCGCCGCCTCCTCGGGCGACTCCGAGGCAGGCAGCGGGCGCGCCCCATCCGCGAGTGAGATGAGCTGGCTCTTCTTGTCGCGCGCGATCTCCTTCGCGCGGATGAGCTGGTGAATCTGAACTTTGAGCAGCGGCTCGAGCCCATCGGGGACCTCCGAATACGTCTCCCGGATCCGCTCCGCGATCTGCTCCGCGGTGAACTGCGACTCGGTCCCTCGCAGAATGTCGAGGACGATGGCCCGGAGGTTGGTATGGAAGGCGGGCCGAGCATCCGCCGGTTGCGCGGGCGCGATCGCGGGAGCCGCGGGGCTGGCGGGAGCGGCCGACTCCTCGGTCCCCGGCAGAGGCTTCTGGGAGCCGCGGGGAATGGGCTGGCGCTCGATCTCTCGCCCGTCCTCCGCGGCGCGGATAACGACCGCGTTGCCCTTCCAGTCGACCTCCTTGTACGCCTGCGTGACGACCACGCGCTCGTTGCTCTGTGCATCGCTCTTGAGAGATTCGATCTCGGCGTCCAGCTTTTCGAGCTCTGCCTTCGTTGGCTTCTTAGCTGGTTTGTCAGCAGGAGCCTTCGCAGCAGGAGCCTTCGCAGCAGGAGCCTTCGCAGCAGTGGTCTTGGACGAAGCTGCCTTGGTTACCGGCTTCGCTGCAGCCTTGCTTTCTGCCACCTTGCTTGCTTCCGATTTCGCGGGTGCCTTCGCCGAGGCTGCTTTGGCAGGGGCCTTGGCGGGTGCAGCAGCCGTAGCTGGTGCCTTAGCTGGTGCCTTGGCAGAGGCCTTGGCGGCTGTCGCAGCCTTTGCCTCGGATGCTTTAGTCGCCGGTTTTACAGCAGCTTTGGGCGCAGCAGCTGCCTTGGCAGGGGTCTTGACCGCGGGGGCCTTGGCTGCAGGGGCCTTAGCTGCAGCAGCTTTCGCAG
>ERZ650308.1776-NODE-1776-length-10939-cov-5.098493_pt1 | contig 10939 bp, 10 predicted proteins | sample MGYA00376244_ERZ650308 | MGnify/ENA primary metagenome ERZ650308 (study PRJEB26733, sample SAMN07839295) | wastewater metagenome | biome: small river; feature: stream; material: water | place: USA: North Carolina | collected 2016-04-26 ...
AGCGGTGATTGTTGAGCCAGCGGTGTCAACACCAGTGACTGCAGCAGCAGTGGTGTAACCATCGCGGCTGGCAGAAGCGTTGGCTTCTCCAGAAACAACGAGCGCTTGTGCTTCTGCAGCGAGCTGAGCCTTGTATGCCTCAACGTCAACGTGGTCGCTCGAGTCGATTGCGTAAGCAGGGATCGAGAAGGTGGCCATCAGGCCCAGTGCCACTGCCATCACGCCAGCGCGCGCCCAGTTGCGACCGGTGTTTTCGGTGCGTGCGGGACGAGCAGTGCGAAGAACAGGCTTTGCAGCAGCTACCTCTTGGGCAGCAGAAACGAGTGCAGTACCGCGCTCACGTGCAGAAGATGCGAAAGAGCGTGCGGACTTGCTGAGTGTTTTCTTTTCCGCGAGCTTGCGCTCACGGCGTGACGAGAATTCGTCGTTACCTAATTCGGCCAAGGTATAACCTCCGGCGCCCCAACAAGCTAGGTTGCTTACCCCGTCACGATGCAAAATTTGCTTCGTTTCACATATCGAGAGACGGGGGTTGGGACGTCTCGCTATGTGGCTTTGCAACCCTTTGGTGGTTGTAAAGCTTCACCAGACTACGGGAAGTGAGCCCAAAAGTCACATCAACGACACGACAAAATCACAAAAAGGTAACGGGCGATTTACTACAAGCTGTGTTCAACGAAGATGTGAACCGCTACATCTAGTGGTAAATCGAGTGATCCTGTGAATCCTGTGGCAGAGACGCTGACGCGATCACCATCTCGCTTGAAGGAAATAGTGGAGCCAGGAATGAGGCCGTATTCGGCAAACTCTGCCAGGGTCTCGGGGTTGATCTGTGCAGGTTCTCCCAAGCGTCGAACAACACCAGTGCTGAGCTCACCCGAGGCCTGGAGCAGATCCAACAGGTTGGCCACGCCATCCATAAAGCCTTCGGCAGGTTCAATGCCCAGCTCTTCCAAACCAGGAATGGGGTTGCCATAGGGAGACTCGGTGGGGTTTCCCAACATCTCCATGATGCGGCGCTCCACCTTGTCGCTCATCACGTGTTCCCAGCGGCAGGCTTCGTCGTGAACGAACTCCCACTCCAGACCAATAATGTCGCTGAGTAGGCGCTCCGCCAGGCGGTGCTTGCGCATGACATGCACTGCCTTGGAACGGCCCTCTGCGGTGAGCTCTAAGTGCCGGTCATCCGAAACCAAGACAAGTCCGTCGCGCTCCATGCGCGCCACCGTCTGAGACACCGTGGGACCGGAGTGACCCACACGTTCAGAGATACGCGCACGCAAAGGAACAATGTTCTCTTCCTCTAACTCGAGGATGGTGCGCAGATACATCTCGGTGGTGTCGATCAGATCTGTCATGCTCACTACTTTACTCGCGGGAGAGCGGGGAAAATTGGGGTGTTGGCCAAACCCTAGAATTGATACATGGCTGAGATCACCATCCCCCGCGAACTTCTTCCCGTTGACGGCCGTTTCGGCTGCGGACCTTCCAAAGTTCGCCCCGAACAGGTGGCAGCACTAGCTGGGATTGGTGCACAGCTGTTGGGTACCAGCCACCGCCAGGCACCGATCAAGAACATGGTCGGTCGCGTGCGCTCTGGTCTGAGTGAACTCTTCAACCTGCCTGATGGCTACGAAGTTCTCCTCGGCAATGGTGGCTCCACCGCATTCTGGGATGCTGCTGCGTTCTCTCTGATTGAGAAGCAGAGCCAGAACATGGTCTGCGGTGAATTCGGTGGCAAGTTTGCTGCCGCTGCCAAGACTCCTTGGTTGACCGCACCAGATGTGATCAATGCTCCTGCCGGTTCACGCGCAGATGCTGTTGCCAAGGAAGGCATCGACACCTATGCCTGGGCACACAACGAGACCTCCACCGGTGTGATGTCCCCCGTAAAGCGCGTGCACGGCGATGCCGGTGCCTTGACTGTCGTAGACGCCACCAGTGCCGCAGGCGGAATCAAGATTGACGCTGCCGAGACCGACGTCTACTACTTCGCCCCTCAGAAGAACTTTGCTTCTGATGGCGGCCTGTGGTTTGCACTGTTCTCCCCCGCAGCAATTGAGCGTGTGGAGCGCATCGCTGCCACCGACCGTTACATCCCAGAGTTCTTGAGCCTCAAGAACGCCATCGACAACTCTCGCCTCGAGCAGACCCTCAACACTCCTGCCGTGGCAACCCTGGTTCTGCTCGAAGAGCAGATCAACTGGATGAATGCTTCTGGTGGTCTGGACTGGGCAGATGCCCGCACTAAGGAATCATCCAACCTGCTCTATAGCTGGGCAGACCGCGTGGACTACGCCACCCCCTTCGTGACCAACCCCGAGCACCGCTCACAGGTTGTCGTCACCATCGACTTCAATGACGACATCGACGCTGCGGCTATTGCCAAGGTGCTGCGTGCCAACGGCATCGTCGACACCGAGCCCTACCGCAAGCTCGGACGCAACCAGCTGCGCGTTGCGACGTTCACCGCGATTGAGCCCAGCGACGTTGCCGCGCTGATTGCGTCAATCGAGTACGTGCTCGAGCGCCTCTAAAGGTTAGTTCTCGTCGTCAGCGTCAGAATCTTCTGCGCTGTCGTCGAGGTCATCAATATCGACTCCGTCGATATCTCCGCCGTGGGTAGGAGCTGACACGAGATCCTCGTCGTCCTCATCCTCGTCGTCTTCGTCATCGTCGAGGTCGTCGTCTTCGTCATCCTCGTCGCTGTCATCTGCGTCCGAGTCATCGAGGTCTTCGAGTTCGTCACCGAGGATGGTGCCATCTAGTGCACCTTCGGCGAGGTCGAGCAAACCCTCGGGAAGTTCTTCATCGAGCGCAATACCGGCAGCAGCTGCCTGCTTCTGGGCTTCGAGGAATTCTGCCAAGCGCACTGACCAAGGAACCCACTCGGGAGCAACGAGTGCACCCTCGGCAGGAAGCAGTTCTGCTTCCATCACGGTGGGCTCTTCGCCTTCGAGGGTTGCCAGTGAGACATTCCACACCCAGTTGGGATAGCCATCGAGCTTGCAGTGATACTGCAGGGTGGCAATACCATCGTGGTCGATGGTTTCTACCTCAAGCTCACCAATGCTTTCGGGCGTGGTGATTTCGTGCAGCGCAGCGAGCGCCAAGCGCTGGTGAGATGCAGTGAGTGTGGGGAATGGCTTAGACATCAAAGTCGTCTGCTACGCGACGAAGCAGAGCAGCGATCTTGCTGCTGTGTGCCTTGTCAGGGTAGTTGCCGCGCTTGAGGTTGTTACCAATACCGTCGAGCAGCTTGACGAGGTCTTCCACAATAATCGACATGTCGTCAGCAGGCTTGCGGTCAAGCTTCTCGCGACCAGCAGGAGTCTCGAGCACACGGACAGACAGTGCCTGTGCTCCACGCTTACCTTCTGCAACGCCAAACTCAAGGCGTGATCCGGGGCGAACCTTCGCACCTTCGGGCAGGGCGGAAACGTGCAGGAATACTTCCTGGCCGTCGTCGGTAGAAATAAAGCCGAAGCCCTTTTCCTCGTCGTAAAACTTCACTTTGCCGGTTGGCATTTTTTCCTCCTGCGATTGGTGCAACCCCCAGTTTACTCAGAGGTAACAGAAGGCACCTATCCTTAGAGGTATGGCAACAGAGGACACATACGAAGCAACACGCCTTGAACGCATTCTGGGAACCATGGTCGTAGCCATTGTGGGAGTATCCATTCTCGCTTTTCTGGCTATCGTGACCGCGGGTATTACACACCTGGATCTCACCAGTTCTTTCGGCACGTTCGTATTGGTTCTGCCCGGCATCGGCCTTCCGATTGGCTTCATCCTGATGGTCTCTCTGCTCATCATCAATATGGTTCGTCGCCGCCGCGACGCATCTGCGGGTTCTCGTTAACTCGCCTACGGGCAAGTAGGAGCCTGTGTCTTCCTCGTTAGAACTTTCTAAGCGCCTGCGCGCGCTGACCGATGAGCAGCTCTCTGAGCTTGCCTCAACCCGCCTCACCAACAGCACCGCCATCAAGGACTACTTCGATTTAGCGGATGCCCTGCTGACGGAGGATTCCATCCTCAGCGCTGTGCGCAGGCTACCGCTGGAGCAATTGCTTCAGCTGCGTGAACTGGCCAGCACCGGCAAGACCGCTGCGGATGCTGAGCTCACGAGCACGCTTGAGCAAGCACTTCTGGGCCCCGAGGGGAAGAAGCTCGAGCTCTACCCGGAGGTCAGCGCTGTCATCCTCAGCGCCACCGAGAAGCTTGTTCCTGCCAAGGCAGACAAGCCCAGCAAGCCGGAGAAGGGTTCGGAGCTACGAGATGTGGCGGCCCTCGAAACAGCACTCTCTGCGATTACCTCCCTGGATGAACTTGCTCGCTCGATCGAGTCTCACCATGTGAAGGAACTGGCACGAGGTGGTCTCAGCGCACAAGATTCACAGCGCCTAGCACCTCTGATGCCCAGTGCCGAGATCACTCCCACCGCTCTTCTTGCTTTAGGAAAGCTCTCGGGCATCTTGGCCAAGAACAGTGGATGGTGGATGGCCACCGAGAAACTCGATGACTGGCTCCACCTTCCGTTGGCTGAGCGCTGGCTTGCAGTGACCACAGCGTGGTCAGCACACCTCGGCACCCACCTGCAGAAGATTCTCAGCACCGAATCCAACTGGGGACCTGAGCTTCATGCGTGGCTCGAGGTCCACTACCCCCTGGGTCATGACTGGCTCGATGGGGACCTGACAGAGCGCCTCAGCGAAGCAGAACTGCTTGGCCTTTCCACTGCTGGGTCAGTGACTGCTGTGGGCAAGGAAGTGTTGGCTGGTAACTGGAAAGCCGTCACCGCAGCTATTGCTGCCGTTGTTCCACCTTTTGCAGAGCACGTGTTTGTGCAGCACGACTTCACTGTCGTGGCACCTGGACCACTTAAGCCTGCCGATGACGTCTTTATGCGTCAGCTGTGTGTGGTGGAGTCCCGAGGACTTGCTACCACCTTCCGCATCACTGCGCAGGGAACCAACCACCTGCTCGCGCAGGGAACCTCTGCGCAGCAGATTTTGGATCACCTCACTGCTCTGGCTGCCACCGATATTCCTCAAGCTGTGAGCTACTTCATCACCGACTTGGGCGAACGCTTTGGCACCATTCGCGTGCGCGAGGTCAACGGCAACACCGTGGTCAAGGCTCAAGATCTCCTGGTCTTGCGCACCATTAATGCCGATCACTCCTTGCACTCGCTCGGACTTCGTCCCGTCTCGGAAGATTCCCTCCAGACCGCCATCTCTGCGGGCATTGTTCTCAATGCTCTGCTCGATGCGAAGTATCCAGCGCAGCTGGAGGACGCCTCCGGCAAAATCATTGCTGCTCCGGTTCACCGCCGCAGTATTGAACTCCAGCCAGAGCCCGTGAGTCCTCACGTTGCTCTGGTTCAACGACTGCGCGGCAGTCGTGAAGCGGCAACGACCGATGATGCCACCTGGATTGCTCGTCAGCTGGATGTTGCCGTTCGCGAGAAGAGCATTCTTGTGGTGACGGTGTCGATGCCTGACGGTGAGCGTGAGTTCACGATTGAACCCAAAGGCTTCTCCAACGGACGCCTGCGTTGCCTGGATCGCACGACTGAGGTGGAGCGCACTCTGCCGGCGTCTCACATCACAGCCGTGCGCCCTGCCTAGCTCTGTCCTGGGCACCCTCTCAACCGGAGTAACGTAGAGAGATGCCCGATGGACCGTTGATCGTTCAAAGCGATCGCTCAGTACTGCTCGAGGTGGCACACCCGCAAGCTGCGGATGCTCGTCATGACCTCGCTGTCTTTGCCGAACTTGAACGCGCTCCCGAGCACATTCACACCTACCGCATCACTCGCTTGGGATTGTGGAACGCGCGTGCTGCTGGCCACACCGCAGAAGAGATTCTCGGCACTCTCGAGAAGTATTCGAAGTATGCCGTTCCTGCCAGCGTGACCATCGATATCGCGGAGACCGTGAATCGCTATGGCCGGTTGACCATTGAACGCGATCCAGAAGGCACGCTGATTCTTAAGGGCACTGACCCTGCTGTTCTGTCTGAAGTGTCTCGCTCAAAGAAGGTCACTACCTTGCTTGAGGGCAAGCGTGAAGATGGCAGTTACGAAGTGGCTGCTTGGGCACGTGGTCAGCTCAAGCAAGAGCTACTCAAGCTCGGCTGGCCTGCTGAAGACAATGCCGGTTACAAGCCCGGTGCTCACCACGACATTGATCTCGCCACCGATGGCTGGGCACTACGTCACTACCAAGAGAAGGCTGTCTCGAACTTCCTCGAGGGTGGCTCGGGTGTGGTTGTGCTTCCCTGTGGTGCTGGAAAGACTCTGGTTGGTGCGGGCGCCATGGCAGCGACCAAGACCGACACGTTGATCCTGGTGACCAATACCGTTTCTGCACGCCAGTGGCGTGATGAATTACTCAAGCGCACCTCTCTCACTCCCGATGAAATCGGTGAGTACTCGGGTGCCACCAAGGAAATCAAGCCGGTCACCATTGCGACCTACCAAATTTTGACCGCCAAGCGCGGTGGTGAGTTTGCTCACCTCGCTCTCTTGGATGCCCTCGACTGGGGCTTGGTCATTTATGACGAGGTTCACCTCCTGCCAGCGCCTGTGTTCAAGCTGACGGCCGAGCTGCAAGCTCGTCGCCGTCTGGGCTTGACTGCCACGCTCGTGCGCGAGGACGGTCGCGAGTCTGATGTGTTCAGCCTGATCGGACCCAAGCGTTTCGATGCGCCGTGGAAAGAGATTGAGCAAGAAGGCTTCATCTCACCTGCCGAATGCAAAGAGATTCGTATTGATCTCGACCCCGAAGAGCGTCTGATCTATGCCGCAGCCAGCGACGCCGAGCGTTACCGCCTGGCTGCGACGTCTCCCGTGAAGATCGCCATTGCGAAGAAACTCATTGCTGCCCACCCTGGTGAGCGTGTGCTCGTCATTGGCCAGTATCTCGATCAGCTTGCTGAGCTGGGTGCTGCACTCGGTGTTCCCGAGATCACGGGGGCAACACCAGTAGATGAGCGCGAACGCCTCTTCAATGCCTTCCGCGATGGAACCGAACCTGTACTCGTGGTGAGCAAGGTGGCGAACTTCTCGGTTGACTTGCCTGAAGCCAGTGTGGCTATCCAGGTCTCAGGTGCGTTTGGTTCACGCCAGGAAGAAGCACAGCGCCTGGGACGACTCTTGCGCCCGAAGAAGAGTGGCTTCACTGCAACCTTCTACACACTCGTTGCCCGTGACACCGTGGATCAAGACTTTGCTCTCAACCGTCAGCGCTTCCTTGCTGAGCAGGGTTACTCCTACGAAATCGTTGACGGCCACACCGTCTAACTTTTCTTTTCTGCCAATATCCCGCCTAAACACTGGGAATACGCCTGTGTTCAGCGTGCGCACAGTTCGCTAACCAAAAACTCTCAGGTTACATTCAGGAAACAGTCAGATACTAGAGACATGGAAAACCCACGAATCCTCATAGTTGATGACGAACCCAACATTAGAGACCTCCTGACCACAAGTCTTCGGTTCTCCGGGTTCAACGTTCAGGCTGTTGGCAATGGCGCAGCCGCGATCTCGGCAGTACTCGCTGAAGAGCCCGACCTGATCGTGCTCGACGTGATGCTTCCGGACATGAACGGCTTCTCCGTGACCAAGCGTCTGCGCTCGGCCGGATACACCGCCCCCATTCTCTTCCTCACCGCGAAGGACGACACCCAGGACAAGATCATGGGTCTCACCGTCGGTGGCGATGACTACGTGACCAAGCCTTTCAGCCTCGATGAAATCGTCGCTCGCATCAAGGCCATCCTCCGTCGCACCATGCAGGCAGATGAAGAAGCCCTGATCCGTGCCGGTGAAATCTCGATGGACCAGGACACCCACGAAGTTGTTGTCAACGACGCCGTGGTTGAGCTCAGCCCCACCGAGTTCAAGCTACTGCGTTACCTCATGCTCAACCCCAACCGCGTGCTGAGCAAGGCACAGATTCTCGACCACGTGTGGGAATACGACTTCAACGGTGATGCCGGAATTGTGGAGTCCTATGTCTCCTACCTCCGTCGTAAGCTCGACGCCGTTTCCACCGAACCACTGATTGCCACCAAGCGTGGTTTCGGTTACATGCTCAAGGTTGCCAAGGCTTCCTAAGCACACACACCTCCAATGCCAAAGGGCGAGACCACCAGGTCTCGCCCTTTCAGCATTTCCCCACCTAGAACCTGCTTAGATTGTGGTTAATGCCTTTCAATTTCAACGACCGATGGAACGCCATCTCCTTGCGCACCAAGGTGACCGGCGTCACTGTGTTGTTGCTCACGATAGGTCTGCTGGTTTCCGGTATTGGAACCATGGCGATGCTCAAGCCCGCCCTGATTGGACAGTTGGACACCCAACTGCAGTCTGTGCAGCAAGATCTCTCGAGCGTTCTGCGTCTGAGCAAGACCGGCACCACCACACAGACTGCCCCCACGGACTACTACTACGCGGTCTATAGCGCCAGTGGTGTTCTGCTGGAGCAGAACTGGACTGACAAAGCCGAAGCAGTGCGTCCCATGCTCTCCAATGGCATCACCGTGGACCAAGCAACCACCCTCAACGGGGCCATTTTCCCGGTGAAGTCCAGCAATGGCCGAACCTTGTTCCATGCCATTGCTGTCCCTGTGACCTTCGATGATGCCACCGGCACCCTCGGCACCGTCGTCGTTGCCCTCTCCACTGCGGGTGTGGACAAACTGATGACCACCTACCTCAGCATTTTCTTAGGCCTCGGTATTGCCATCGTGATCGTGGGAGCACTGCTCACCCGCTTCTTGGTCACCACCACCTTCGCGCCGCTGCGTGAAGTGGAAGACACCGCCGTTGCTATTGCTGACGGTGACTTGAGCCTGCGCCTGCCCTCCTCGGCTCCCACGAATACTGAAGTGGGGCGCCTCAACAGATCACTCAACATCATGTTGGGACGAATCGACCGTGCCTTTGCCGATCGTGCTCGAACAATCGACCAGATGCAGCGCTTCGTTGGGGACGCCAGCCATGAACTGCGCACTCCCCTGGTTTCTGTTCGCGGATATGCCGAGCTCTATCGCATGGGTGCCCTCCAGACCCCTGAAGAAATTGGTCAGGCCATGGAGCGCATTGAGAAGGAAGCCATCCGCATGGGTGCGCTGGTTGAAGACCTTCTCGAGCTTGCCCGCATGGATGAGACCAGGCCCCTGGAGATTGGCAAATTTGATCTACTGAAGATCGCCCATGATGCCGCTTTGGATGCTCGTGCGTTCGACCCAGAACGCACCATCACCGTTGAGGGTGACTCCGTTGAGATCCTTGCCGCAGAAAACAAGATCCGCCAGGTTGTGACCAATCTGATGGGTAATGCTCTGCGCTTCACCGAGTCCGGTACACCGCTTGAGCTCGTTGTCTCTCACGATGACGCAGCTGGCGAAGCCACTATCTCGGTGGTGGATCATGGTGAAGGTATCCCCAAGCAGATTCGCGAGAAGATCTTTGAACGCTTCTATCGCGCTGACAACTCTCGCGCCCGTGAAACCGGTGGTAGTGGTCTAGGACTGGCCATCGTGGCCTCGATCGTCAAGGCACACCAAGGACGTATTGATGTCACCGCGACCAAGGGTGGCGGTGCCACGTTCTCGGTGACCCTTCCCGTCGTCCACACCCCTATTCCGGACTAACTCCTCCACAGCTTCAGCCACAGCGCTCTTGAGGGCTTTGAGATTTCCTATCTTGGCCTCAGAGCGCATCCGGCCCGCAGCACTCCCCCCTCCGCTCAGGGGTCGGATGCGCTCTCCTTACCTCTAGGAGATCTCATGCCCGTTTTTCACGTCGACAGCGAAGCTGTCCTCCACACCAGCTCTGCTGCGCAGCAGTCCATCTCACGCATCCAGAGTGAAGTGCTCGCTCTGCACTCCCAGCTCAGCAATCTGCAAAGCTCCTGGAGTGGCACTGCAGCTAGTGCTTTTCAAGCCGTGGTCTCAGAATGGCACCTCACTGCCCAACGGGTGGACGAGAGTCTCACTTCCATCAACCACGCACTCTCCTTGGCTGCTCAGCAATACATGGACATTGAGCAGGCCACGGCACGAATGTTCCGCGGGTAACCGCAGAGACAAAAAAGAACGCCTCCCCAATCGGCGGGGAGGCGTTCTTTGTGGTTTATCTGGACTTAGAAGTCCATGCCACCTGAGGGGTCACCCATGGGGGGTGCAGCCTTCTCAGGCTTCTCAGCTACTACTGCCTCAGTGGTGAGGAAGAGAGCTGCGATCGAAGCTGCGTTCTGCAGAGCAGAGCGAGTTACCTTAGCTGGGTCAATAATGCCCGCAGCCAGAAGGTCAACGTACTCGTCAGTTGCAGCGTTGAGGCCCCAACCGATTGCCAGCGAACGAACCTTGTCGACGACAACGCCGGGCTCGTGTCCTGCGTTCAGAGCAATCTGACGCAGAGGAGCTTCGATAGCGACGCGAACAATGTTCGCACCGGTTGCCTCGTCACCGGTCAGCGAGAGCTTCTCGAAAGCAGTCTTGCCAGCCTGGATCAGTGCAACACCACCGCCGGGGACGATGCCCTCTTCAACAGCAGCCTTAGCGTTACGGACAGCGTCCTCAATGCGGTGCTTGCGCTCCTTGAGTTCAACTTCAGTAGCGGCACCAGCCTTGATCACTGCAACACCACCGGCGAGCTTAGCCAGGCGCTCCTGGAGCTTCTCGCGGTCGTAGTCGGAGTCAGTGTTGTCGATCTCGGCACGGATCTGAGCTACGCGGCCAGCAATCTGGTCTGCGTCGCCAGCACCCTCAACGATGGTGGTCTCGTCCTTGGTGATAACAACCTTGCGAGCCTTACCCAGCATGTCGAGTTCAACGTTCTCGAGCTTGAGGCCGACCTCTTCAGCGATGACCTGACCACCGGTGAGGATGGCGATGTCCTGAAGCATGGCCTTGCGGCGGTCACCGAAGC
>ERZ650308.1777-NODE-1777-length-10937-cov-10.920327_pt1 | contig 10937 bp, 19 predicted proteins | sample MGYA00376244_ERZ650308 | MGnify/ENA primary metagenome ERZ650308 (study PRJEB26733, sample SAMN07839295) | wastewater metagenome | biome: small river; feature: stream; material: water | place: USA: North Carolina | collected 2016-04-26 ...
GCGTGAACATGCGTGCGTACCCGGCCACCCTTCCAATTCGGGGGCGGCCTTTGCCGACAGGCTGTCCGGGGATGTGGAAGTGGATGGTCAGCATGTCATTGCCCTTTCTCGGCTGCATTGGCCTTCTCCCGTGCTGCCTTGATTGCTCATAGGGCCTCCAAGAAGGCGCCATGCTGCTGCTGCCACTGCCGGAACTTGTCCATTTCCAAGTGCTGCAATTCGGTGTGACCCATGGGCCACCCCATCGCCCACTCCCAAAACTCTGGCCTTCTGTTCTGCGGCCGTTTCCCAAGGCCCTGATTTGCCCACCAGTCTCTCAAGTTGTATTCGCGCCCGTTCTTTGATCTTTTGCAGCCCCCTCCGGTCCCGTCGCTTTTTATTGGCGTCGGCAAGAATCCATATCCTTTCTCGCAAATGCTGGGCTCCAACATGTCCAGCTCCCAGCACTCCCCATCGCGCATCAAACCCCAGCGCGGCCAAGTCCCCGAGAACTGTTCCAAGTCCCCTAGAAGTGAGCATTGGGCTGTTCTCCACGAAGACGAATCGCGGTCGTACCTCACCCACGATGCGGGCCATGTGCTTCCACATTCCTGTTAGGCCCGTCCAGGGTCGCCAGCGCATCAGGCAGCGCGCGAATGCGGTCGCTCAACGCCTGAAGCACCTCGTGCGGGTCCGGGTCTTTCGGCCTGAACACCATCGTTCTGCCGTCGTCCGTTGTCACCGGAGCCGGGTACAGCAGCGCGTGAATCCCGGTCAGCAGCTTCACGGCGTTGTCCAAGCAGTCGCGCGCATGGTCGCGTTCAGCGCGCAGCCGATAGACCTCTGATTGCAGACGCTCAATCTCGTCTGCCGGGTCGCCTTCTTCCTCCATGCCAAGCGCGGTCAACACGCGGCAATAGTTGTTGGCATCTTCTTGCGTAACTTCAACCATCTTTGTCATCGTCGTTCTCCATGCTCATCAACCGGGCCGCCTAACAAGCCAATCAAGCGGACGCCCTACGGGCGCCGCTTATCGGCAACGATCTGGCTCCGTCGATTCCGGCGCCTTTTCCGGCTGCGCTGATGTCCTGACAGGGAAACCCGCCCGAAACCACGTCAACAATTCCTCGCCATGGCTTTCCGTCAAAGGTTTGCACGTCATTCCAGATGGGAAACGGCTCCAGGATTCCGTCGTTTTGACGGGCGATAAGTACGCTTGCTGGGTAGGGTTCCCACTCGACGGCGCAGACTGTTCGCCAGCCAAGCAATTTGCCGCCAAGAATCGCCACCAGCGCCTGCGAAAAGAGCCAGCTCATTCATTGCCTTTCACTTTCTTTGCCGCCTGCCTGACAAGCTCCGGAAGTTCCGCGTACAACTCCGGCGCTTGTGCTGCCATTTCCTTCACCTTGGCCCATGCGTAGTCCTTCGCTCCGGGGATCTGGCCCAGCTTCACGAACCTCTCCACGGTTTCGGCTATGTGTGTTTGCCAGTCCATTCATGCCCATTCCTTTTGCGCTCCAAGGCTTATTTCCCTTTCGCTGAACCCATCGGCCAACAGGTCAGAGGTGCCACGATTCATCAGCGGAAGCCCTGTCGTTTTTTGCGCCCATTCAATGGCGGATGCGCTGTGATCCAGGCCGTCGGTCAACATGCGCAAGGCACGCAAGTACAGTTGCGATCCGGTCATGCCGCCACCTCGTTTGGCAGTCGCTTGTGTGCCAATTCGGCCAAGCTGCTGAACGTGATTGCGGTCTTTCCCGCCACGTTGCCGCCCAAGAAAACTGCCTTGGCTTTCTCCCTGTCGCCCACCAGCGCGGGCTGAGGTAGTTTCATGCCCCTACGTTCATATTCGCTATCTGCGCTCCTGTCGCCAGCAAGCCTGCGCGGATATGGAAACTCACCGCGTCCGGTATAAGCTCTGTGTGATTCTGTGAATTTGTGCTGTGTGTAGCTGAGGTCCTTGGTTTCCGTGCGGCATAGTTTCGGCCATCCGCCCAAGTCTTCCACAGCGGCATGGATCGCAGGATCATCAAACACCACATCCTGATAGGCTCCAACGCTTCCCATCGCTTCCAGGGTCTTCCCCCATGCCAGAGCAGCCCGATCAGTGCTGGTGCCTTGCAAAACCTTCACAATGTCCGCAGGCTTTGGCATGTATTGCCCGCTCTCAGGGTTGGCTAGGTGCGCAGAAAATGCGCGGCTTACCTGCCCATAATCAAACGGCTGCATCGCTTTCACCCAGACGTCAATGGTGAACTCTGTAGCGTCTTGCCGATAGAACTTGCAGACGTTTGTCACAAGCCCTGCAATGTCGCGCAACTTATCCATCTACAGCCTCCCGGTTTTTCAAGTATTCAGCCAATACCGCGTCGTTTCTATCCTCAAGCTCTTGTTGCTTGTTCCGTGTTCCGGTCGGTCCTGCGCGTGCTACCCAATCGGCTTTAAACCCCTGCCATCCTCGGGCGCAACATTCCTTCAATGCGTCCTCCATCGTCCACCCGGCTTTGTCAGCTTCCTGTCGGAGCCCAGCAATAGCAGCAGGTGTTATCGGCGCCCGTTTGGCTTTTCTAAGCTGCTGGAAACTTTGCCAAGTTGAATCAGATACGCCGTCAGGCGGTAGCGAAGCGACTGTATTTCTTGTGGTTCTTGGTTTATGGTTCTTGGTTCTTGGTTCTTGGTTAGGTGGCGCTTCGTGCACGGCTGGTGACGCTCCGTTCACGCTTCGTGCACGCTTCGTGCGCTTTGCCTCACGCTCCGTGGCTATTTTGCTGTTGCGCACTGCGCTTTCGTGATACTTTGCCAGCTCTTCGGCGATGCGCTCTTGCGTGTATGTGTTATCACCCAGGGTGAAAAACCGCGCCAAAACAAACTCGACGGCGGCTATTTCATCAGGCGTTCTCGCCCAGCACCATTCGATGGCCTCGTCTTTCGACGGGAAGCGTTCACGGTCGTAGCACGCATCGATCAAGAGCGTGTACGCTCCGTGCTCAAGCATTGACAGCCGGCCTGCTTTCTTGGCGTAATCGCCTATGTTTCGCTTGTAGTAGTGCACTTACAGTTCCCATTGGTGGACGGTCCCAGTGTGAGAATTACCGGGACGGGCCACTCATTGCGAGTGTTTACGGCATCTGGGGCCGTCCCCAATGGGAACTGCTGACACCGCCCTATTACGCCTCTCACAGCGTGATGGAAGTCTAGCACGGCACTTATCCACGGGCAAGCGTTGCCGCCGCGCATTTCCAAACCCTGTCGCCCCCCAGGATTTCACCAGTCGGCCAAGCCAGACCAATCGCACGCAGCTCGGGCAATCGGCGGTCAATCTGGACCACGGTCAACCCAGTGTGCCCAGACAAGGCGGCAGGCGTTCCAGGGCCGTGCTCCTTGAGTGCGGCAAGGATTCGGCCGGCATGCGAAGCGGCCAAACCTTTCTGCGCGGCTTGCGGCATCGTGCGAGGTTTGCGGATCTGTGCGGCGTCCGCGTACCGGCTGCAGGTCGTCGAAGTACAGCGCCGGCCGGGGCTGGTTTAGTTGGGCGGGTGTCATTCGGCCTCCGCGAACAGCCCTGATTGCTCTTTCAAAGCGTCTTCAATGTTCAGGCACGCCAAGTCCCAATACTGCGGCTTTAATTCAGTACCGACGAATCTCCGGCCCATCTTCACGGCGCAATAGCCTTCGGAGCCAATGCCGGTGAATGGCGAAAAAACCAAGTCGCCTTTGTTGGTCCAAAGATGGATGCAGCGTTCGATCACATCCAACTGAAGCGGGCACATGTGCTTTTCGTCGTTCTCGTCGCGGGCTGGCAGCTTGTTCAGCGTGCGGCCTTGATTGATGTCGGTCCAGATCGGGCTTGCGTACTTCTGCCACATCAAAACAGGCAAGTCATCGCCATGCGTCACGCGTTCTTCGCAGTCCCCAGGCTTGCGCATCGTCACCACGTAATCCGGCAAGCCCATGCGGCTCATCGTGCTGTTCTCGCGGATGGTTTTGTGTAGCAGGCCCAGTGCCTTCGTGCGCTGCATTGCCACTACTGGGTCTTTCCAGATACAGACTTCAGAGTGGTAGATAAACCCAGCGTCTTGAAATGCTTTGATCAAGTCTCCGCGAAAGTCACGCAGGCCGATGAAGCCTTGCCGCATCTTTGTGGTCGGCAAGTTCATGCAATGGAATGACACGTTACGGCCCGGCTTCAACACGCGAAACAACTCGGAAACCAAGAACTTGAACTGAGCAGCAAACTCCGCGTCGTTCTTGCAATTGCCCATGTCGTGGTCGCTGTTCGAATAAACAAACAGATCGGCAAACGGCGGCGAAAACACGCTGTAGTCAATGCTGTTGTCCGCCATGCGTCGCGCCCACTTCACGCAATCACCAAGATGCACGGTGTAGCCTTCGCCCTCGTAGGTGTCTTCTTGGTAGGCTTCAACCACGTTGGTTTGTCCAGTCAGTTCGTGATTCATGATTTCCTTCATGTGTTCGATCATGTTTGCGCTCATCTCGTGGTGCTGAACTTCCTTGCGCTTCAGGTTTGCGAGGATCTGGCCTTCGTTCTCTGCGGTAAACAAATGCACCTGCACCCCGCGCTTTTGTCCAAAGCGATAGCAGCGCCGCACTGCCTGATAAAACTTCTCAAAGCTGTCGTCCAGGCCCACAAAAGCCATGCGGGCGCAGTGCTGCCAGTTCATGCCGAACCCGGCAATTTTTGGCTTGCTGACCAATACGCGAATTTCTCCGTGCGCAAAACCGAGAAGGTTTTTTGACTTGCTTTCCGGGCTGTCGGAGCCTTGAACATTCACCGCGCCGGGGATCAATTGCGTGATGAGTTCTGCCTCGTCATTTAGATGGCACCAGATCAGCCAAGGCTCTCCGGGCTCCGCGTTAACCACATCCGCCAAAGCTCTGCAGCGGGCCTCTACGCTGTCGCGCTGGGCCTTTCTGCGTTCTGCAAGACCCATGGCCGGGCGTGCGAACAGTTCACCCGTCAATTGCTCCGCCTCTACAACGTGCTCGTGATAGTTGAGCGGCGGCAGTTCATATCGTGCACCGTTGAAGCCCAAGTCTTGAGGGTTGCGCAGAACAACAGCCCAAGTCCCCATCCACTCCCAAAACTTAGATGCTCCCCAGCCCTTTAGCCGCCAAGTTCCGGTGTCGCCCGTGTCGTTGACAAAGTACGTCGCCAGCATCTCAGTGCGGGTCATCACGCCCAAAAATTCGCACTGGTTTCCAAGCTCGTCAAAATCGTTAGGGGATGGCGTTGCTGTGCAACTGAGGCGATACGGCACGCCTTGAGCGGCTTCAATGATTCGCTGGCGCGTCTTTCCGTCATGCGCCTTCAAAATGCTGGATTCGTCAAGGACCAAGCCATGCAACTCGGTGAAATCAATCGAGTCCATGCGCTCATAGTTGGTGATCCAGACGCCGGGGCCGGTCGGCGTGCCGCCTTGCACTACGCGGGAAACCTCAATGCCAAATGTCCTGCCCTGCTCAATGGTCTGCTCAGACACGGCCAAAGGCGCCAGCACCAGCACGATGCCGCCGGTTTGGCTTGCAACTTCATCGGCCCATGACAACTGCATGAGCGTCTTGCCTAGCCCTGTGTCGGCAAAGATCGCAGCACGGCCACGTCGCACGGCCCATTCAACAATCGCGGCTTGAAAATCAAACAGGTGCTCGTTCAATTGGCCAGGCTTGTGCCCGGTTGCAACTTCTGCGCGGCGCTTCGACGCTACAAAGGATTCGTAGTCCATCAAATCGCCCTCCTACGCATCCGCCCGCGCTTTCCTTCGTCGCTCTGAGAGCCGATCACGATGGAAATGGGGCTGTGCTCGTTCACCGTCGAGCTGCCCTTGGCGTCAGGCACTAGCAGCTTCACGCGCTGGTCACGCAGGCGGGTTGCCGCCTTTTGGCGCTCTGTCGGGCCTGTGGTGCTGGGGCCACTGAAATCAAATGGGCTCATTTTCCAAACTCTTTCCGGTGTTCGCGCTGCACAGCTTTCTCAAGCCAGGTGCGGCCCTTGAGTTGCATCAACTGGCGCAGCTTGACCCATACTGAAACGGGTAGCCGCACGCTCATGGCTTGGGTTTTTTCGGTTTGCATGGCTGAATCATAGCCCAAAGCGTGACACATGCAAGAAATCTTTTTCTGGGAATGGGCTTGCATTGTGTGACACACGGTTGTATATTTCACTCACCCCACAAACACGGGGCAAGGAGTGAAACCCAATGAGCGAGAACGAATCCCAAGCACCCAAGACCGCTTTGGTGCTGCGCTGTTGTGCTGCTGACATGAGCAGTCAGAACGGCTTTATCTGGCCTGGTGTTGGCGAAGTTGCCGAAGCGCCGGACTGGCAAGACAACGACCAATGCGGCGCAGGCTTGCATGGTTGGCTCTACGGTCAGGGTGACCACAGCAGCAGCAATTACGCTCTGAGCCCTGATGCCAAGTGGCTTGTTGTCGAGGTCGATTTGGCTGGTGTCCGCATGCTGGGCGGCAAATGCAAGTTCCAGCGCGGCACTGTGCGGTTTGTGGGTTCGCGTTCCGAGGCTGCGGCCTATCTGATTGCCAATGAACCTCAAGCCGCGAACGTGGCTGTGATCGGCGCCGTGCTGGAGTGCGGCGACAACCAACAGGTTCAAGGCGGTGCGTTGTCCGTGTTGACCGGGGGCGACAGCGCCACGATGACCGGGGGCAACTACGCCACGATGACCGGGGGCGACTACGCCACGATGACCGGGGGCGACAGCGCCACGATGCATTTCCAGTATTGGGACGGCTCACGTAACCGCACTGTGATTGCTTATGTGGGCGAGGACGGCATCGAAGCCAACACGCCCTATCGCCTTGGCGCAAACCACAAGCCGCAAAAGGTGACGGAATGAGCCGCTACCACATTGACGGCACAGCCGCCGACGATGGTCAGGTGTTTGTGTTTGGCTCCAACCTCTCCGGCATTCATGGCGCTGGCGCCGCCCGTGCGGCCCGTACTCAATACGGTGCGCAATGGGGCGTTGCAGAAGGCCCAACAGGCGAGGCATACGCCATCCCGACAGTTCAGGCGCAGATCGCCGGTCCGTTGTCGCTCGATGAAATCCGCGCCGCCGTGGATCGCTTCATCGCCTATGCCACGGCACACCCTGAGTCGCAGTTTTTCGTGACTCGGATTGGTTGCGGATTGGCTGGGCACCGTGACCGTGACGTGGCTCCCATGTTTGCCACTGCTCCCGAGAACTGCTCACTCCCCGATACCTGGAAACCAATTCTGGAGGACGTATGCGCTACGAAGTGAAAGGCACCAACGCCAGCGGCCAGCGTGAGACGCGCTACTACTCGGCACAACACCCGTGCGATGCCATTGCAGCAGCCCTTGAGGCTGGCTTGTATCACCCGGTTGACGCCCGGCCAAGACCTGTGTGGATTGACGACGCAAACAGCAATCACGCTGTGCGGCTGGAGATTCAGAACACGCCGCATTGGGGGCGGTGATGGCCGCTACCCAAGTTCACACCAGCTTTGCCAATGGCCTGAACGCTTGGACCGGGCAGCGTCAAACAACCCCAAGGAAGACCATGAAGAAACCCGTCGCCAATGTTGACAGCCTGACCGTTGACCACGATATCCCGCTGCCCGAACACAAAGTGATGCCGGGCAACAAGTACGGTGACTTGTTCGCCAAGCTCAAGCCCAAGTCTTCCATTGGCTGCGAACCGGCAGACGTGGGCCGGGTGCAAAACGCCTTGCGCAAGTGGCTGGAAGTGAACAACAAGGCCGACAAGTTCGTGGTGCGCTCCACCAAGAAGCACACCGACGGGCGCGGCCGGGTGTGGCTGGCTCTGGACCGCCAAGGCGTTCGATCGGTTCCCCGATCACCAAGTAGTGGAGTGCCGGCCTGCGCTGGCAAGGCACTGATGCTGTTCGATGTCACTGGGCTCACTGCCAAGGGCGTTCTGGGCGCCTTCCTGCTGCCCGCTGAAACGTCCGCTGATGCCGTCGTCAAAGGCATGGAGTTGGGGCTTGTCAATCACATTTCCGCCAAGCCTTGGACCCAGAGCCAATCCGACGCAAACACCCGGGCGGCCGATGCCCATGCCGCCGAGTTGGAGGTTCGCTTTCCATCGTCGTGGGGGCTGGCATGAGCCACGTCGCCAACCTGAAGAAGCTGGCCCGAGCCGCTGAACTGGAGGTCATTGAATACCCCAATGGCCGCGTCCTGGTCGTCGGCGGTCTGGTCAATGTGCACTGGTGGCCTGCCAGTCGCCGCATGACGGCCTATGTCGAAGGTGCCAGCGCCGGTCGAACCCACACCACGGCCAAGCAGGTCATCAATCTGGCCACGAAAGGCACGCCATGACCGTCGCCATGCTCAACAGCCTCGCCGCGTGGGGCACGACTGCCCTGCTGGCCTTTGCTCTGGCCGCATCACATCACCTGGACGACCACTCTGACGAGTGGGCCGAATCGGCTGCGCTGGAAGAAGCCCAGAAACAAGCCGCGGCGGATCTGCGCCGCGACATGGCCGCCGCCGAAATCTGTCGCTTGCAGCACGGTGAAGCCGGGTTCACCTGGAACACGTCCGGCGAACTGGTCTGCCTGCCCCGCCGTGGCAAGCCCGTCACCCACCTGGAGGCGTCGTATGCCCGCTGAATCTGCTGTCAAAGCCCTGCGCCAGACCAACTGCAGCCAGCGCGTGGACACCAAGTGCTGCACCGGCAATTGCATGCAGGGCAGGACATGTCCGGTGCATCAGGCCTGCGAACTGCCCGATCTGGACGACGAGGACCGGGATGGCAACAGCGCGCTGCTGTTTGTCGTCGTGTCCCTCGTCGCCATTTTCTGGAATCTCCCCTCATGACCAACCTACACCCACCCACCAGGGAAATCTACGTCCGCACAACGGGCGTGGACGGCAACACCTACGTGTCCTCTCACTTCGTCTGGTCCGCCGAAAGGTTCGTCCAGGCGCAGCAGGAGCAGGCGCGCGCAGCCAACGACAAGCAGAAGCCCGGAGAACCGAGGCACGCCAAGGCCGAACAGATCACCCATGAGCAATTTGTGAAAGCGAAAACCCAATGAATGCAACCACATCACCCGTATCCACCGCCTTGACGATTGCCCCGACTCCGGGGGAACTCACTCAAGTCACCAACGCAGCCTCGCTGATCTTGGGCCCGTCCTTTGATCGCATTCAGAGCTTTGCCGGCCTGATGGCAAAGGGTGCCGTCAGTGTCCCGAAGCATCTGCGCGGCAACATGGGCGACTGCATGGCCATCACGATCCAGGCGCTGGGCTGGGGCATGAACCCGTTTGCAGTGGCCCAGAAAACCCACCTGTCGCAAAGCGGCGCGCTGGGCTACGAGGCGCAGCTTGTGAGTGCCATCCTGGTCAGCACGCGCGCAGTCCGCGCTGAACCCGAGTACACGCCCGTTGGCGACTGGAACAAGGTGCTTGGCAAGGTCGAAGAACGTCAGGGCAAGGACCGCGACGACGGAAGCCCAGGCGGCAAGTATTACGTGGCCACCTACACCAAGCAGGACGAACAAGGCGTAGGCGTCACCGTGCGGGCCACGTTGTCGGGTGAAACCAAGCCGCGCGAATTGACCGTGATGATGTCGCAGGCCTACCCACGGTTCTCGACGCAATGGGCCACAGACCCATACCAGCAACTTTGCTACCTTGCTGTGCGCAAGTGGGCGCGGCTGCATTCACCGGGCTCTGTGCTTGGCGTCTATACCCCGGATGAACTTGAAGGCGGCACACCGCCTGAGAAGTTCATGGGCCCTGCCGATGTCGTTGGCGCACCGCCCCCGCCCGCCCCGCCCGCCACCTACCCCGAGGCCGACTTCGACAAGAACCTGACGGCATGGGCCAAGGCAGTTGCCACCGGCAAGAAGACCCGCGAAGCCCTGCTATCTATGGTGCAGACCAAAGGCCCGTTGTCCGCCGATCAACTGCAGCGCCTGGACGCAGCCATTGTGCAAGCCACGCCGGCTGCCCCCGCGACCACCGCGCCCGATACCGGCGAAATCACCATGACGTTTGCCGCCGTGGCTGACAAATTGGGCAAGGCCAGCGACATGGACAAGCTGGCCGAAGCCGGCTCCCTGATTGCGATGGTCCAGGACGAAGGCCAGAGGCGAGAGCTTGCGGCCATATACGACAAGCGCGCCGCTGAACTCAATACCTGAACCAGATACGGGGGAACGAAGCCGCATGACCGGAAGCCCTGGCAATACGTTTGCGCAGGCGGCAACAGACCTATGACGGCGCGGCGGTCCCGGCCTATGGAATGCAGCCCGAAAAGTGATGAAGGTAGCCCGGTTTCAAGTACCCCACCAACCACCCCAAGGAATACACCATGAACGTCGAAACCATTTCCGCCCAGCCCAACACGCCCGAGTGGCTGAAGCACAGGGCCTCCTGCTACAACGCCAGCGAACTTGCCGCAGCAATGGGCCTTTCCAAGTACCAGAGCCGCGATGACCTGATCAAGCGCCTGGCCACCGGCATCACGCCGGAAGTTGACGCTATGACGCAGGCCCGCTTTGACAAAGGCCATGCCAACGAGGCCAAGACCCTCCCGGTGGCCGAAGAAATCATCGGCGAGTCGCTGTACGCGACGGTGCTGGCCGCTCAAGTGCCGGAGCTGTCCCGCAAGCTGTCGGCATCGTTCGACGGCCTGAAGCTGCTGCAGGATGTCTCGTGGGAAAACAAGTCTCCCAATGTGGCCTTGGTCGAAAGCCTGAAGGCCGGCGCCATCCCGCCCGAGTATCACCCGCAGATGGAGCAGGGGTTGATGCTGTCAGGTGCTGAAAAGTGCCTGTTCACGGCTGGCGATGGCGAGACGGTCGTGCACCTGTGGTACCACTCAAACCCCGAGCTGCGCGCCAAGATCATCCCGACGTGGAAACAACTGGAGGCCGATGTCGCGGCCTACGTCCCCGCTGAAGTTCTCGACCGCGTTGCCC
>ERZ650308.1778-NODE-1778-length-10933-cov-4.439695_pt1 | contig 10933 bp, 13 predicted proteins | sample MGYA00376244_ERZ650308 | MGnify/ENA primary metagenome ERZ650308 (study PRJEB26733, sample SAMN07839295) | wastewater metagenome | biome: small river; feature: stream; material: water | place: USA: North Carolina | collected 2016-04-26 ...
AGTTCAGACGTGTGCTCTTCCGATCTCAAACTAACGCAATAAACAATCAAAATGAAGTACACATCAAAATTTATTTTTAGTATCCTCTTTTTGAGTGTTTCAGTTGCTTTGTTTGCACAAAAAGAGTCCGATTCACTTCAAGTTAAAAAAGACTCGATCGTACCGAAAACTGAAAAATACGGGATTCGGGTAGGAGCCGATTTGTACAAGTTGACACGCTCCTTTTATGATAAAAAATACAAAGGATTAGAACTTGTGGGTGATTACCGACTGACTCGAAAACACTACATTGCTGCCGAAATGGGTAATGAAAATAAAACACTAGACGACGCTCGACTTAACTTTACAACCAAAGGAACCTATATCAAAGCGGGTTTTGATTACAATGCCTATCAAAACTGGACAGGCATGCAAAACATGGTCTATTTGGGACTGCGTTATGGAGTAGCCTCTTTCAGTCAGACGCTTAATTCATACAAAATATATAATGCAACTACCTATTTTGGGGAAGAGCCTACCATTGTCCCTGACCAAAAATTCAACGGACTATCAGCTCAATGGATTGAAGTTGTGGCCGGAATAAAAGTTGAGATTTTTAAAAATTGTTTTGTGGGTTTTAGTGCCCGTATGAATAGATTGGTTTCTAATAAACAACCGGATAATTTTGAAAACCTGTACATTCCTGGATTCAATAGAACGTATGGAGGTGATTTTGGCGCCGGATTCAATTATTCTGTTTCTTATTTTGTTCCTCTTTACAAATCAACGGTTAAGCCGAAACAAAAGAACTAGTTGATGCGTTAAGTCGCATTTTTAATTCTTCTTTCCGCGTAGCATTTCTCTTTTTCCAGGTGCTCCAGGTAATTTTTCTATAGTAAACCCTGCTGCTATCATCGCGTTTTTTATGGAGGATCGGCAGGCATAAGTTACCAAAACTCCCTTGTTTTTTAACGCCTTGAACATGATTTTGAATAGCTCTTCCGACCATAATTCGGGTTGAACGGTATATCCGAATGCATCAAAATAAATCAAATCGTAGGCATCACTATCTTGAATGTCTTGAAAAAACTGCTTTCTTTTGGTCAGACAAAAATGGGTTGCAATGGGAATTTTTTCTCCCCAATTTGAAGTGTGCATTTTGGTGAATAGCGATTGATCGTTTGTGGCTGTAAGTTCATGAACATAATTCATCTGTGCTACATGTTCCATTTCAACGGGATACGCTTCTACGCCAACATAATCAATATTTTGCTTGGTTTTGTTTGCTTCGAGATAGGTGATGAACGCATTGAGCCCCGTTCCAAATCCGATTTCTAAAATGGAAATATCAGTTTGTGTAAACAATTCCAATCCATTTTTGATGAATACATGATATGCTTCTTGGATAGCGCCATGTCTTGAGTGATAGCCTTCATTTAGTTCTGGAATAAAAATAGAAGTAGAACCGTCTCCTGTAATTTGAATTTCTCTTTTCATGGATGTTGTGTAGCTATCTGTTTAATGGATAGGTGATTGACGGCTATTTGATGTATAATTTTTTTATTCTAGGAATAGGTCCGCCACACTTGGTTTCATGACAGGTAATGCACGCGTCAATACCTTTGTTGTAGTTTTGTTTTGCATCTCCTTTACCCGCATAGGTTTTTTTTTGCGCTTTTAGATATAGCTCTGCATTAGTTTTAAACAGTTCATCATTATCTGTTGCATCTGTGAAAGTAGCGGTAAGTATTCGATTGTAATATTCTGGAAATGCTCCTATTGGTTTTTCAGCTAAAATGTTTGCTTTTAGTGCTTTGTTCTCAGCATACATTTGCTCCATTAAAGCAGCCATTTCAGACATTTGATACATTTCAAAACCTTCTTTCTTCTGCACAGTGGTGTCAGAACAACTAGCCTTAGTTTCATGCACAGGTTCAGGTTGTGTTGCTTTCTTTTGACAAGAAAAAAACACTACTGAAAGTAGTGTTAAAAATGCTGTTTTTTTCATTTGAAGAATTTATTTTTTAATCAAAACTCCCGAGGCTCTGAAAGCATAGGTAATTTCTGGTTTTTTGATTTTGTTAATTTCAGCTTGTGATTTTCCACCATCTTTTGCATAATGTTTTAATTCATCAACGGTAACAACATCTATATAAGCCACTCCATTTACGATAGCTTCAGCATTGTCTGCATTCAAGGGTACAAAAAAGCCGTAATCTAAAAATCGAACAAACGCTTGTTGATCTGAAGTCAAGTCCATTTGCATCCAACATCCTTTTTTCTTGCACACTTCTTTGATTGTTGATTTGAATTTTACAGACAACGAATCCCCTTTTTTCATCGACTTGTATTTTTTAAGCATTTCTTTATTTGTCAACACTTTAGCTGCTTCAAACTTTTCTCCAAACACAGTGTATTCAGACGTATTAATCGAATTTGATTTTTTGTTTTTTTGTTGTGCTTGAAGCGTAAAATTTGAAATAAAAACAACAAAAAGGATGGCTAAAATATTCTTTTTCATGAGGATGTAAATAATTGATTATCCTACAAAAATAAGGAGTTATTAAAAACAAGCAACTAAATCAACAAGTTTTTTTTATAAACTTTAGCAAATAGTTAGTATTAAAGATAAATATTTAAAAAATTACAAATAATCGCTATTTTGATAACTAATAATTTAAGAAAAAGTAATTTTTTTATTAGTTTTGCAAAAATATTTTTTGGGTATTGATTAAATTAAAATGAATTGATTTTCAATACGGTAAAAACAACCATTTCACGATTAATGCTAATGAGCTTAGACACAACATTTGAAATTGAAATTACAAAATCAAGCACGTCAAAAATGGACAGTGTAGATTTTGAGCATTTAACATTCGGTAATGTTTTTACAGATCACATGTTGGTGTGCGATTTTAAAAATGGAGAATGGGGTAAACCATCAATTGAACCCTATGCACCTTTTTTAATTGATCCATCAGCCAAAGTTTTTCATTACGGTCAAGCCATTTTTGAAGGAATGAAAGCGTACAAAGATGAAAATGAAAGCGTTTGGTTGTTTCGTCCCGATCAAAATTTTGAACGTTTCAATAAATCAGCTGTTCGAATGGCTATGCCAGAAGTTCCAGAAGCTGTTTTTATGGAAGGTTTAAAAACGTTGGTACATTTAGATAAAGAATGGGTAAAAAAAGGAATTGGAAATTCACTGTATATACGTCCTTTTATGATTGCTGTAGGAAGTGGTGTAATAGCACAACCTTCTTCACAATACCGTTTCATGATTTTATTGTCACCTGCACGTTCGTATTATTCTGGTGAGGTCAAAGTATTGATCGCTGAGCATTACAGTCGTGCGGCGAATGGAGGTATAGGTGCTGCAAAAGCGGCCGGAAACTATTCAGCTCAGTTCTATCCTACCAAACTCGCAAATGATCAAGGTTTTCAACAAATCATTTGGACCGATGATGCTACCCATACTAAATTAGAGGAAGCAGGTACAATGAATGTTTTCTTTAGAATAAATAACACATTGATTACCGCACCAACAAGTGAGCGTATTTTGGACGGTGTGACTAGAAAAAGCTTGATTGAAATTGCTAAACAAGATGGTATTGAAGTCGAAATTCGTTCGGTTTTGGTTTCAGAATTGGTAGAGGCGGCTCAAAACGGTTCGCTGAAAGAAATATTTGGTGCTGGTACTGCGGCAGTTGTTAACCCGATTATTGGTTTTTCTTTTCAAGAGACCTATTACGAATTACCAAAACAAGAGCAATCGTATGCTTTGCATTTAAAAGAAAAACTTACTAAAATCCAACACAAACTTTTAGACGACCCATTCAACTGGACGGTTAAAGTATCCTCATAAAAAAAGGTTGTCGAAAGACAACCTTTTTTTTATTTTAATATTTTACTAAAATCAGGTCTAAAATAATTAGGTCCTTTCATTACTTTGCCGTCTTCTCTGTAAATAGGTTTTCCGTCTTCACCCAATTTACTCATGTTGCTGCTTTGTATTTCATCAAACACTTCTTCTATTTTGTGTTGCAAGCCATGCTCTATGATGGTTCCACATAAAATATACAGCATGTCTCCCAAAGCATCCGCTATTTCAACGATGTCATTGTTTTGAACAGCTTCAAGGTATTCTTCGTTTTCTTCTTTCATCAAATTGAAACGAAGTAGGTTGATACGCGCTCCTAAGTCTCCTTTTATTTGATCACTTACGCCTAATCCGAAAGCAGTATGGAATTCTTTAACTGCGTTTAATTGTTTTTGCATAGTTCTTGTTTTTTACTTTTCGAAAATAATAAAAAACAGCAATAAAAATGTACTTTTGTATAAAAATAAGATTATGTTTTCTAAAGGACAGTTAATTTTCGCGATTTTGTTTGTCATTGCCTTTGTTATCGCTATGATTATAGCGTACAAAAGAGATAAAGTGATGCACAATCAATTTTATAAAGGAAATTATAAAATATTGATAGGCTTTATTGCCTTTGTGATTTTATTATTTTTAATAAAAGTACTCACTCGATTATAATACAATTACTTTCCTTTAAATAGAGCTTCTATTTTGGTAAAAGTCAAAATTTTATTCTACTTTTGAATATTCAAACGCCATAAAATGAGAATATTAAAATACTTCCTACTCATCTTTCTATTAGTAACTATTGGTCTTGTAGTATTTGTTGCTACTCAAAATCCAACGTACAAAATCACAAAAAGTACCATCATAAAATCACCAAAAACAACCGTTTATAATTACTTATTTGATTACAGAAATTGGGAAACGTTTGATGCTAGATTGACTGAGCACAAATTGAATATTTCGTATACAGAAACTACTTGGGGAAAAGGTAGTTATGTGGCTTGGAACGGTGATTCATCTGGATATATTCAAACCGTTTCATTCAAAGAAAACGACAGTATATTTCAAAAAAGTGTTTTAAACGCTGAAAATGCTCAAGTAACTTGGAAATTTAAAGATACAGTTGGAGGTACAAAAATCACCTGGATAACCAATGGAAATTTGGATTTTTCTTCCAAAGTAAGTGCCTTTTTTAAAGGTGGAATTCAACGGGTTTTGATAGCAGATTTTGAAGAAAGTATGAAGCAATTGGACAAAACTTTAAATGTTGAAATGAATACTTTCTCCATTAAAGAGATTGGAATTGTGAATAGGGTAGGAACTTATTATTTAAAACAAACATTCAATAGTAAAGAACCCGCGATCAATAAAAACATAAAAATAATATTGCCGCGCTTGAAAAAGTTTTGCAAGGAGAATAATATAAAAACCAAAGGTAAGCCCTTTATGCTATATACCGGAAGCAGAACTAATAATGAGGTTATTCAAGTAGCTGTTTGTATTCCGATTCGAGATTCTATTTTTACATCAGAAGGAAGTAACATTCAAGGAGGTAAATTGGAAGGGTTTACGGCTATGAAAACCCGACTTATTGGCGATTATTCACATTCTAAAAAAGCATGGAAAAGCGCAATGAAATTCGTTAATAAGAACAAACTTACATTAAATCCAGCTTTTAAAATATCTGAAGTGTACCACACAGAAATAGAAGATACGCGGTATCCATCCAAATGGCAAACCGATATCTACATACCCGTTTTTCCTAAGAAAAGCAACAACAATACAAGTTCACAACAACCTGTAAAAGATACGCTGTCGGTTGCAACGCCTCGTTAACAGAATTAGAATAGTGATTTAAACCTTTTTGCTTATCTTTCATCCAATAATAAAAATAAGATTTGCAAGAAGAGGACTTCATCAAAGAATTATTGAATGCAGCTACTAAAGAAGTTGCGTTCAAAAAGTTGGTAAACGATTACCAGCGTCCATTGTATAATCTAATCAGAAGTATTGTGTTGAATCATGACGATGCAGATGATATTCTTCAAAACACTTTCATCAAAATTTTTCAAAACATCAATAAATTTAAAGGAGAAAGCAAACTTTTTTCTTGGATGTACAGAATTGCTACCAATGAAGCGCTTACTTTCATGAAAAGTAAGGCATTTAAAAATAAAATTTCTAATGAAGAATTGCAATCAAAACTCATTGATAATTTGACAGCTGATGTGTATTTTGATGGAGATGAAATTCAGTTGAAACTTCAAAAAGCAGTTTCGTTATTGCCAGAAAAACAACAGCTTGTATTTAAAATGAAGTATTTTGAAGAATTAAAATATGAAGAAATGTCCACTATTTTAGGAACTTCAGTAGGCGCTTTGAAAGCATCGTATCATTTTGCAGTAAAAAAAATAGAAGACTATTTAAATTCAAATTAAACTTTTTGTGTAAAAAAATGTCAAACGACCATGAATAAATTTATACTAGATAACGAACCTAAAATAAATACCGGATTTACTGTTCCGGAAAATTATTTTGAAAATTTTGAGGTGCGTTTTCCAACTGAAAAAGACCCCAAAAAGACACGCGTAATTCAATTATTCGCCCAATACAAAATAGGAATTGTTAGCGTTGCTGCTTTGTTGCTGCTTTTTTGCACACTCTTTTTTCAATGGACACAACCCGAAGACAACAGTTACGCAACCGAAATTGAAAATCATTTACTCTATCATTCAACGCTTTCAGATGATGATATTGTCAATTTATTAGACGAAGAGACTATTTCAAACATTAAAATAAATTCATCAATTGAAAATAAAGTAATTGAGGAAACATTAATAGAAGATTCGGCTATCGAAACTTATTTAACAAACTAAACACCCATTTTATGAAATTAAAACTTGCCCTATTATTCCTTTTTATGCTGCAAATAGCAGTCGCTCAGCCTGGAAAATTTAGAGAAAAAAGAGATCAAATTAAATCTTTAAAAGTTGCTCATATTACACATGAATTAGAATTAACAAGTGCAGAAGCCGAGAAATTTTGGCCTGTATATAATGATTTTGAAGATAAAATGCATGAGCTAAGAGGTAAAAAAATGAAATCAGTTCTTGATAAACTGGATGAGGATGGATTTGATAAAGTTTCTGAAAAAGAAGCGATCAACCTTTTAAATCAAATTGATGTAATGGAAGAAGAAACGCATCAATTAAAGAAAAAACTCATCGCCAATTTAAGAACGATCCTCCCAGCAGTGAAAATTCTTAAACTGAAAAGAGCAGAAGAACAATTTAGCCGAAAATTATTACAACAGTACAAAGGGAAAAAGTAGTTATGGAATAAATTTTATTCGAATAATTTTATTTTTACCCGCTGCAATGGCTGTTTTACGATCGATGAAACGTATCGTGTATAAATCGGGATCAGTAGATACTTGTTTCCAATGTTCGCCTTCGTCTGCAGAATAAAACATTCCGTTTGCGCCCACACAAACGAGCTCTTGACCCTTTGATTGCGGAACAAATTGAATGCAAGAAGCGTAACCAAAACCTTGGTTTTCTGCAATTAGTTTCCAGTTTTTTCCGCCATCATGTGTGATGGCTTTGTTTTGAAAGTTCTGATTGGGTTTTTCATAATCTCCCCCAGAAATGATTCCGATGGATTCGTTGTAAAAATCTCCCGTAAAAATGCCTGTCATCGTTTTACCTTCGATGATAGGTGTTTGATGCACTTCCCAAGTCAGTCCCTTATCGGACGAATACAAAACCCTCGATTTTTTTCCGCCAGAAACGATCCAAGTTTTATTGTTTTTGATGATGATGTTGGTGTTACTTGCCGCAAAGGCAGCTTCGCCTTCTTCGAGTAAAGGTAGTTTATCGCAATTTATTTTAGTCCAAGAAGAACCGCCATCTCGAGTGATGATGACATTAAAACAGGCATTAATGGGGTCTCCAATTGCAATACCTTCTTTGCTGTTCCAAAATTGCATGCTGTCAAAAAATACTTTTTCGTGGGTTTCATTGTAAACCGTTTCTATGATTTTGAAATCTTTCGAAACTTTAAATAATTTGGCTGGATTGGCAACATTAAGTACAAAAATAGATGTCCCGTTTGACGCAATACTTCGAAATTCTGATTTTAAGGTGTCAATTGAAATGAAACTATTACGATTTGTTTGAGTCAAATCGACGTATCCTATCCTGCAATTATCAGCTCCAAAATAGACGTGGTGGTCCTGTATGGTAAGAGCTCGAATACTGAATTTTCCTTGCAATAAGGTGTCTATTTTTACAGTCGTGAAATTTGATTTGTGTGCGTCGTATGAAGTTTTGCATGAAGATAAAATGCAAATATACCCAAGTAATAGTAATTTTTTCATTGGTATGATTTAAAGGCTAAAATACATAAAAAATTAAAACGGCAACTGATTTTCTAAATCAAACACTTCTATTTTATGAGGAAAATGAGGGATGAGCAATGCTTCAATTCGATTCAGTCTGCTCACAAAACAACCGAGAATGAAAGTAACTCAGGCAGAAGAAATTATACTAATTCATACTAAAAATGAAGCGCTGAAAATAATCAGTGCTTTTTTTATTTGAAATCTATAAAAGTGATACCTTTGTGAACTTTTTATATTAATTACAATGAGTTCAACTAGTCATCAAAACATTCACAGCAAACTTTCTGCAGCTGGTTTATTAATTACTTTAGGAATTATATTCGGAGATATTGGAACCTCACCATTATATGTAATGAACTCCATCATCGGCAATTATGCAATTACTAAAGATGTTGTATTAGGCGGTATTTCATGTATTTTTTGGACACTAACACTTCAAACGACACTTAAATATGTTGTCATCACTTTAAGTGCAGATAATCATGGTGAAGGAGGTATTTTTGCTTTGTTTGCTTTGGTCAAGAAGACGAAAATAAAATGGCTTATCGTACCCGCAATTATTGGAGGAAGTACTTTATTGGCTGACGGAATCATTACGCCACCCATTTCAGTATCTTCTGCAGTGGAGGGATTAAAAATATTTTATCCGCATTTAGAAGTATGGGATATTCAACGTATTGTAATATTTATATTAATCATATTATTCATTATTCAGCAGTATGGGACAAAACTAGTAGGTAAGTTTTTCGCGCCTTCTATGCTTATTTGGTTTTCTATGCTGGGAATCTTAGGTTCTATTCAAATTGCTCAAAACTTTAATGTTTTGGAGGCAATTAATCCGTTTTATGCCTATCATTTACTATCAGTTCACCCAGAAGGATTTTTCGTATTAGGTGCTGTGTTTTTATGCACGACTGGTGCTGAGGCATTGTATTCTGACATGGGACACTGCGGAAGAAAAAATATTCGTGTGAGTTGGATTTTCGTGAAAGTTATGTTGCTGTTGAATTATTTCGGACAAGGTGCTTTCTTGATCAATCATGAAGGAAAGACATTGCAAGATCTTGGAGGTGCCAACGGAAATCCGTTTTATTTAATTATGGAAACGTGGTTTCAACCTATCGGAGTGGTGGTCGCAACGCTTGCAGCAGTAATTGCTTCTCAAGCCTTAATTAGCGGTTCGTTTACGTTAATCAATGAGGCGATGCGATTGAATTTTTGGCCAAAAGTTAAAATTAAATACCCTACCGAAGAAAAAGGTCAGATTTATATTCCATCCATCAATTGGTTGTTATTGGCAGGTTGTATCGGAATTGTATTGTATTTCGAAAAGTCGAGTAATATGGAACATGCGTACGGATTGGCAATTGTTCTTACCATGATCATGACTTCAATTTTACTGAATTTCTATTTGATCTTAAAGCGTGTAAAAATGTATTACATTGTACCTCTTATCTCTTTGTATTTACTCATAGAGTTTAGCTTTTTGTATGCTATTCTTCCGAAATTTCTTCATGGAGGTTTTGTAACATTGATCATCGCAGTCATTTTGATTATTATCATGGCAACGTGGTTCTTGGCAAAAAGAATCAGTCATAATTATACTAAAATTGTAAAAATTGATACCTATAAAAAAGTATTAGCAGAATTAAGTGTGGATTTATCAATTCCTAAATACGCTACGCATTTGGTTTACATGACCAATTCAAATCGCTTGGATGAAATTGAAGAAAAAGTGATGTATTCTATTCTTCAAAAAAGACCCAAACGTGCCGATATTTATTGGTTTATCCATGTAAATATACTCAACGAACCCTATAAAAAGGAATACAGAGTTACAGAAATCGTGAGTGATGATATTTATAGAATTGATTTTTATTTGGGATTTAGAGAGCCTACTAAAATTAATTTGATGTTTAAAGAAGTAATCAAGGATATGGTTCAAAAAGGCGAGGTAGATATTACGAGCCGTTATGAGTCATTGAATAAAAACAACATTTTAGGTGATTTCAAATTTGTGCTTTCAGAAAAATTCTTATCGAATGATAGTGATTTGACATTTTTTGAAAACATCGTAATGAATGCTTACTTTTTCATGAAGAAATTCAGTTTGTCTGAAGAAAAAGGTTTTGGATTGGATAGTAGTTCTGTTAAAGTAGAGCAATTCCCAATGGTATTGCATCCGCCAGAAATTATTGGAATGAAACGACTTGAAAACCATTGTCTTTCAAAATAGAATTTATACAAGAAAAAGTATTCTTAAAGCATTTTGAGAATACTTTTTTCTTTATGTTAAAAACGATACCTTTGCAGGCTGATTAAAAAATAAAATGAGATTACATAGAAATTTAGTTTACACCACCATCGATTCATTAAATGCAATTTTTAATGAGGGAGAATATGCCGATAAAGTAGTGGCTCGCGCATTAAAGAAAGACAAGCGTTGGGGGAGTTCTGACAGAAAATTTGTAGCAGAAACCATCTATGAGATAGTGCGTTGGAAACGACTTTATGCTGAAATTGCTGAAGTAAAAGAACCATACGACAGAGATAATATTTGGAGAATGTTTGCGGTTTGGGCCGTTTTACGCGGATATACCATTCCGGATTGGAGGCAACTTGAAGGAACACCAGAAAGAAAAATTAAAGGTCGTTTTGATGAATTGTCAAAAACGAGAGCCTTG
>ERZ650308.1779-NODE-1779-length-10931-cov-9.124310_pt1 | contig 10931 bp, 15 predicted proteins | sample MGYA00376244_ERZ650308 | MGnify/ENA primary metagenome ERZ650308 (study PRJEB26733, sample SAMN07839295) | wastewater metagenome | biome: small river; feature: stream; material: water | place: USA: North Carolina | collected 2016-04-26 ...
AGAATACAAAGTCATGCTTTCTAGTAAGTGCTGAACCACTTGAATGTGAGTTAGAACCACTAGTAATAAAGCATCCATATAGAAGATCCTGCTGGAAGTATATCTGACCATTTAGTCCTAAAAGAGGTCCATAACTGATTACAGCAGAGAAAGGTACACGACTAATACCAACTCCTCCTGACTCAGCTAAAGCCCGGCACAACTCTTCTGAGGCTTGTACAGATAGTGTCATAGAACCTTTAAACTCAGCATCGCCAGATGTATAACCAACTGGAGTTGGAGCTAGACCCGTAAACTTCTGTTTACTGACAGTCCAATCGTAATCAAATGCCGAGAATTGATCTTTGATTTCAATCATCTTGTCAGTTGTGATGGCGATGGTTAGATCTTGATAACCGTAAACAACTCCGTTAATAAACTGGGCGTAATCTAATGGGTTTGGTGTATTTGCTAACATTTCTTATTTATCCTTTTACTTATTATAAGGCGCCAAACGGCGCCTTAGAAGTTGTTTATGCTCTAACTACAGGGGTGAATCCAAGTACAAGTTCAATATACTTTGCATATCCATATGGCAGAATCGAGGCAGTAATCTTTAGAGTCTGACTCTGTAGAAGATTAATACTTCGATCTACTTGGACTACAAGACCAACAATGTTTGACTTTAGATCAGCCATTAGATAGTCAGTCACCTTGCTCTCAATATTACGAGCGTCAATCTCAAAGATAGTTCCATTCTTATTTACTCGAAACTCAGCATTAATGAACTGTTTGCTGATTACTGTTAATAGAGTAGCTGCTCTATCCATAACTCTTCGATATTGAAGGAAAGTATAATCGCTGCCTAGGCTAGCAAAGGTACGACCGTTTGTAATATAGAATCCTGGTAGATTCTTAAAGCGGCGAAGAGTAGTAAAGCGACTTACATCTAGCCCAGGCTTCGCATCTTCATCATGGTAGATACCGTACTTACCACTGTTTACTGATGGAGTTAGAACAAGTGGAAGTGGACCACGAGCTACTTTACCTAGATCTTCCTGGAGAGGGATGAGTGATTCACGGGCTGATACAATATGAGCACAGTTACGAATATTGTAGTCTCTATTGGCCTGTGAATAGGTATCAGCAGAACCTGCGCAGACACTCACTCGATCACTAACAAAGGCTACCCAAGTAGAAATTAGTGAGTTCATCCAAGCATCTTCAGTTTCACCACTAGCTAGTTGAGATCCTGCATATTGAATTAAAGCGCCACCAATACCAGTTGATGTTCCATCAACCTTTAATACGGTCTTACCCTTAATAGACTGGGTAACGATCTGTAGCTTGTTAGCATTCGCCTGAACAGTAAATAATCCACCAGTAAATGACTGGACATTAAGAGCAGTGACTAGAGCACCGATTGTTGCGTAAGCACCGGCTACGAAAGTAAAGGTTTTGGTTACAGGATAAGTTTGACCAAAGTCATTACTGATCTGAATCTTTAGAGTTTCTCCACCGACGAAAGTCATAGGGAAAGTATTAGTTCCAGATTCTAATAGAGCTTGCATATCCATATCACGGGTTTCAACAAATGTATGAACGTATCGTTCATTTGTTGCGGCAGTTGTCATATAGCTAGCGACTGTAGTAGCAATGGTTGTATCACAAACACCTACAAGATGAACAGCTTCCCAAGTTCGAGGATCAGCAAGTAGAGCAATGAAACCATTGGCTACGTCAGTGTTATTGAAAGTAGCTGCTGTAACTGAGAACTTCCAACTATCATTAAGCATCAAACCATTTACACCGTTACTGAATGTAAAAGTTAGACCAGTTTCTGTTGCTGTATAAGCTCCGCCTGCTGGAATAATTAGGCTATCGGTAAAGGTAAGACCGTTATCAATCGAATACTGGAAAGCTGGATATGGTGAAGTACCTACTTTTCCGGCACGAGAAATAGTAACAACGATCTGATAATCATTGGTTGGAGTTCCAGTTACAGCTAGAACGCCATCACTAGCAGTTGGTGAAGTGACTAGCGAAGCAACAATCGTGCCAATAGAACCAGCAGATGAAGCTGCTAGCTTCATAGCATAGACTGGTCCACCGCTTACGTCGAGAGTAGTTGAGATAGCATCTAGTAACTTGCCGTATCCGAGGGATGTTTTAGCATCCTGAATATTACTAAATGAATAGAGTTGGTTTACGTTTCCGCTCGAACAATTGCCCATCTTAACTTGAATCCCAGTAGGATTCTGATCAACAATGCCGAGAGAGCCGTCTAGAATAGTAGTTGATTTAATTCCTGGTAATGCCATTTTGTATTTTCCTTTATTAAATGTAGCTGAGTACTAATATATTTAGAATTAAATGGTGCCGCTGCGCGGCACCATTTAAGCCACTACTTAGCCGAGTATCCTTCTGCCTTCTTTAGACCAGCATCAAACTGCTCTTCTGTTAGCACTTCACCTGATAGCCATTGGTTTAGAATCTTGGCCGATTCATATAGCCAGCTCTTATCTGAATAGATGTCAATAGCCATCTCTCCAGTTAGTGAGTTGATCAAGTAGTTATACTTAACAGGTAGCTTGATTTGACGCCACTCTTCGATACTCTTCATTGGTTGTTCTGTAGCTTGTTCTTTCTTTGCCATATAGAAAATGTAAGTTATACAGCATAAAAAGAGAAATATTACTTCCAAAAAAAGAAATTCTATTCAACCATCTATCTGAGGAAAAACACATGGCAAAAATTACCCCAGAACAATTAGAAGATCTAAAGTCAGGATTAATTACTGAACCATACGTACTTGAGTATCGTGGTGATGATTACGTATTCACTACTCTAACTAAGGTCGGCCTAAAGAATATGCGCAAGTTAGAGGAGAATAAGATTCTGAAGGAAGAGGATAAGGAGACTCAACTTATTGAACTCTTTTTCTCTCACTGCATTTGGCCGGAAAAATCAGTAGTAGATGCTATTAGAGAAGCTGACGGTATATTTGAATTTCATATTGTTCAGCAATACGGATCGTGCGCGAAGCGCACGATTAATCCACAGAAGTAGGTTTTAAGTGAATCTATTAGAAGAACTGAAAGAGTTAAATAAGAGTGTTGAGTATCTTTGTTTAGATAAACAGAAAGCCACTATATGTATTGAGAAGTTTATAGCTACTCTTAAAGGAGAGGAGAAAGAATCTGAAGAAAGTTATGAAGGTCTTTTACTTCTAGTAGATACTGTATGTACGTTCAACCTATTTATGAAATCATTCTTAACAAAGCCCGTAGATAAGGATAATCATATCAAGGATGTGTCTAAGACAAAGAAGGAGGCTAGTAAGTTAATCGAAGAATTAAACGTACCTAAAGAGGTTCTAGATATGAAATGTAAAGAGATTTTTAACAAAGGCAAAGACATACTAAAAGGATCACTACAAACAACTAAGAAAACAAAGTTTAGTAAGTAAAAATAAACCTAAAAAGAAGAGACTAAAAAGGGCGCAAATTGCGCCCTTTTTATTAGTTACAAACTGTGCTTAGTATGCCACCACTATCGCAGATATCTTTTATATCTACCTTAGAAAATTGTATAGGATTTATGTTTTTATGATCTTGATATCCAGGTGAGCATAGGTTATTTTGTCCCGTTCCTGTATGACCATCTAATCCAAGTACATGACATACTTCGTGTCCAATAACAATTAACTGTAGTCTAGTCGGATCTTCATTCTTAAAAGCCTCTAAAAAGTTAGGACAGATATAAATGTTTTTGAAGTCATATTTATTTACATAAGCAAGTACATCACTTTTAGTATATCCAGCAGCTACTTTGCAACTTGGACATTTACAAACTGGGTCGTAAACGATGTTAATACCATTGGTTGCTTTGTCGCTTACTTGCATACCGAACTGTGCCACTCTATCTGTAACAGCTTGCTTAACCACCTTCTTATCGAACTGCGCCGGAAGTGATTGATCTACAGTTACCTTTATTGGTACGCCAGCTAACCAAGGGGAAGAAGATGGATCGCATGCAGATAAAATAAATAGGAGAGTTGATAGTAAAAAACCTTTATTAGTATTCATTTTAGTTTCCTTACATATATTTTATAACAGTTTTTCTGAAGCTGTAAATCAAAACACTTCTGTGGTTGATGTGCCGCTGCGCGGCACATCACATATCATTAACGATCTTTACCGCCTTTATCCTGCCAATAGAAAGCTGTTACACTGATAGGTTTATTAGACAGAGAGTAATCTCTCTTTACTGGACTGACAGCTTGAGCCTCACATTTACCAGTCTTTCTATTGCAGTAAGTATTACCTTCGCACGGTGGGCAATCTTTACTTTCTTCAGCCACTTTAGCATCAGGCTGAAAGGGTGTACTTACTGATTGAGTATTTCTTTTGGCTCGAATAATAAGTACTTCATCAGGCTGACAAGATGCAGAAAACATAAGTAATGAGAGTAGTAGTTTACGCATGGTTATTTTTACCATATTTAATTATTACTTCCTTTAGCTCTTTTAGTCTTTCATTAGCTTTTGAAACTATTAACTTTTCTACTTCCTTCATAACCTTCTTAGTTCCGAAGTATAGAAAAACTAAGATAACTAGAGTGATAACTAATGGTATGAAATTTAATCGTATCAGTGTGACATCGCCACCTTCGTCGATAACCTTCTGTAAATAAGTATTAGAAACCACCGTATACATGATTAGTAAGACTCCGTATCACATAGCCCGGCAGCTATACGCCAGCCTCTAGGATCAGTGCTGATAGAGCCATTATTTGCTTTCGGTACTGGTGTAATACCGCCTTTGATATAAGGATGGATCTTTCTATTACCTACTTCAGATAACCATTCAATAGCCTCTTCTTTTCTAGACTTCCAATTCGCATCATACGAACCAGATTCCGGCGAGTAACCTTCTCTAAATACTAAAGTGTAAGCTGCTATACAACAGACATTTTCTATAAGCGACATATCGTAGTCAGTAAGTGGAAGTGTATATCTTCGCATTAAATAACTATCAGCTAGAGAAGAAGCTGCTACAAGTGCATATGCTTTTTCATCATCAGAAAATTCATTAGTAATAGATCCAGAACCTCTCTTATTAGTACCTTCCAAATCATTGAAGTTTAGCAGTGGGTTAGCTGTTCCATCAGGCCATAGATAGATACCTTGCGAATATCCCTTCTTTATAGTACTGAGGACAATCTTTCCGGCCTCGACTGAGGCTACAATATCATCCATCTGTATAGCGGCAGCTACTTGGTTGATACTCGTATAGTTGGATGGAAAAGTAAAAACGAGAACTGAACTAAGTTCTGAATCAACTGTTACTTGATATTTGAGTGTCTTACCTAATAGAGCATATCCAGAAGGTTGTACTAGAACTCTAGACTTGATAACTGCCGCCTTATGATCTCGTGGCAATAGCAAGTTATCTAAGTCCTGTATCGACGCATATGAGTTTCCAATTCCTCCTAGATTGTTACTTAGTATTAATTGTGTTGGCATACTTTCAAAGTATATGAGTACAGATAATTTGAGTACTAATCTAAGAACTTTCTAAGCGGCGCGCCGCTTAGAAAGTTAGTCCTTAAAAGGCGCCCATTAATCTTGCAGGCGGGCCTGCATAATAAAAGGTAACTTTTTTAGGCGCTAAAAAAAGAATAGATAAGTAAGGAGTAGTATAGTTAATCTAATCTATATAATATCTTCTCTGTATTATACCCGTAAAACAGAGTGAGAAAATTTAATACACTCGGGAAATTTTCAATTTCCATCATCTTTATAACCAGTACCTTTACCTACATTTACATATATCTTATAGTTAATTCTGCACGCGCAGCGTGCAGAATTAGTCCTCAAAGTAGCTGTACTCAGCTACCTTGTAGGTATGCGATTTAAAGACTACCAACCATCTCTAGCTCCTGGTTATTTCAAAAAGGATGAATACAAAAATAAATTTGAAGAAGCATCGGGTCAGATGAAGGATGATGTGAGCGATTCTCTTATGAACTCTATGCTAAATGCTTACACTCAAACAGCTATTGATCCAGTAGCTCTAGATTATATCGGTAAGGACTACAACATTAGAAAGCCACCTCCCTTTAGTACAGAACAGTGGCGCATCAAACTAGGTAAAGCCTGGGACTATTGGAATACATCTGGAACGCCTTCTAGATTGATCACTGAACTAAAAGATGCTACAGGCTTCCCTAATATAATAATCGTTCCACAATATCTAGAAACGGCTCCAGGCATCTTTTCTAAGACCCTGCCTATAGTAGATCTAAATCCAACCATCGAAGCCGCTAATAACTTCTGGTCTAATTTCTGGGTATTGATAGAACAACCTCATACATTCCTACCTAATAAGTGGGGCAGTCCTCAAGTAGGTAAGTGGAATGTTAGCGGCAGTGGGCGAGCAATAAAGTGGGGAAGTGTATCTGGAGATCAGGATCTACTAGCCTATATGGTTGAGACGATAAAGAAGTTAAAGCCAGCCTGGACGATGTGTAGAGGAATTATATTCATTGATATTACTGGCTTCGCTCCTATCTGGGGCCAGCCTAATTATAACGATGGTACTATTTGGGGATGGATTCCAGGCTCTTACTCGATACATAGAATTATAGAAAACTGGGAGTATCCAAATACGATACCTACACCGGAGCTATAAGTAAAAAAAAATAATAGAAAAAAAGTATAAAAAAATAATTATTTTTGTTTGCATTAATTTAATTATTTTTTATACTTTAAATATGGAAACTAAACAAACAGCAGAAAGCACCAAAACCGACGCACAATTTAAAATCGACTATAACAGCGGAAAGTATTATGAAGCTGTCGCTTATAAACTTTTTGAGATCAGCGATACACTGAGCGCCATGTTAGGTTGTTCAAAAGATGATATATTAAATCCTCTTACTGACATTGTATTCAGTGTGGTTCGATCTAAAAGGGCGGCCCTCGAAAAACAACAATTTGAAGAGTTTCAAAAGAAGGGTGTAGAAAAGGCTAAGAAAAAAGGAAATATTTTTAAACAACTCCACGATCTTCTTGGTAACGATGCTATGTATTATAACCAAGTCGTGAATCTTGTTGCGCAGAAACACGCTTTCAATGAACCAGAAAACTTTGACCTAACTTCTTGTCTCGCCGAGATGATATATAAGTTGGATTCTTTTATTAGGGATACTATTGAGACGGGATCTGAAAAGGAGAGTGTGAAACAAGATACTGAGATTCTAATAGGCACTAAGACCAGCGAAGATCTTGATAAAGAGTGGGTAGAATTTTGTACTAAAAATAGGGAAAAGATTAAAAATCCATAGTACTTTTTAAACAACTTAAAGACTGAATATAAAATGGGAGCGATGCTCCCATTTTTTTTATATTAGATCTCATCCCCTTCTCTATCTTCGATAACATTCTTCTCTCTAAACTCCTCACTAGACTTATGTAATACCTCGAACAGCTTAGGAAAGTTTGAATATACATACTTCTTTAGCTGCTGATTACCAGTCCTTTCAGCCACATCCAGATCATTACTCATAGATGCGAGAGTCTTGATACTCAGTTCTAGTGCTTTAATGAATGCTTCTTCATGCAGTGATTTAATTTTCATAACACAAATGTAACGGAGTACCGTTACATTTGGTACTAATCTTGTAGCCTTCGGCTACAAGATTAATCTACAAGACCTAATCGTGCGCTTCGCGCACGATTAACTCACACCGTAACGGAGTATAAGCATGCAGAATTAATATAAAAAAGAAGTACTAAGCATTACCTAAGTAAGTGCGCCGCTATTCATAATAGCCAATACAGGAGTATGAAATACCAGGAGTAACTCCTGTAAATGGCTGGACCTTATACCAAAGCTGCTGAGAAATATCGACAGGTGAATCAAAGTATAAGCTTTGATAACCATTGCCTGGATAGATAACTGATATGTACTGATCTGTAACCAAACCACTTGAATAGAATCTTATTTCTCCACTTAATCCACTAGGAGTTGTGTTAATTAGAACACCAAACTTACCGATCGTCGCTGTTATTGGAATACGGTTACTAGAAGCTAGAGCAGTAATATTGTTAGTGTCTGGGGGTGACGGCGGACCAGTTCCAATATTTTCTAAACCTGAATAGATAGTCATACCGTTGTATTTAGTGAAACGAATTACATTGGCCGAGCCATCTGTTCTAACGGCGCATAAATACTTAAAGCCGAATGAACCATTCTTATACAGGCCATACCCATCTGGTACTGTGGTTGTTAATTGAAATGCCGCCACACCTGCTAATGAATATACATACAGGTAGTACCATTTATTAGCTACGAATACACCACCACCTCCTTCAACATTAGCTGCCGTCACGTTAGATTCTGTAGTCGTTAGAAGTGTATTCCAAGTACCTGCGACGTTTAACAAAACGCTACTGAGAGGAGAAACTTTAATAGTAACTCCATCAGTACACTGTATTTTTATTGGAGAAGTAGAAGACATAAGCTGCCCGTATAACTGGAATAAAGATACTTGGTTATCAATCTCAGCCTTAGCTGATACGTTTACTGAAGCTGCGTCTGCATTATCCAAATCTTGAGGAATCTGGATTGTATTGGTTAAACTAGGTGTTCCTGTGTATGTAGTGCTCATATCTAAAATGTAGCCGAAGACGGCTACATTTAGAACTAAATGGAAGCTAAAGCTTCCATTTAATTCACAACCAGAGCCGGAAAATACAATCTATAGGTAACTCTGATAGGTGAATCTCATAAGCGATACACTGCTTGTGAGATTCACTCTTGAATTAATCGTGCGCGAAGCGCACGATTAGGTCTTGTAGATTAATCTTGTAGCCGGAGGCTACAAGATTAGCACTTGGATTGAATAGAACCTGCGCTTCCATTTAGTTCTTTGTAGGTAGATAATATTTTTCCTTTGGGCGCCTAGATATTTTTGGTGAGTTGTATTTATATACAAATACTACTTTCCTTTTACAAGAGTATCTATACATCTTGGCGGCAATGAATTTTTTATTTCTTATTGATCCTTTAGGCATGCGGTAAGTAGACTCAGTATATTGCTGTATCTCTGGTATAAAAGGGCTAGTTGTAAACCTTCTTAGATTACGTGGCCGCCAATAAAAAGATTCCTCTTTTCGAGGAATAAATCTATTCACTTACTCCATCTCCTTTCTTCACTTCATCAGTCTTGTATAAAGCTTTATTGATCAAGACATACAATCTTTTTAATAGCTTCCACATCAGTTCAATAAAGATCATGAATAAAATCATGAAGACAATGAACATGAACCATGTGGCTAGTCCGTCGAGAAATCCTGTTAGAATGGCGGTTAATTTATCCATGTAATAAATGTTAGATGAAAAAAAATAATTTATAAGCATGAATTATTTCTGCACGAATTAATCTTGTAGCCGGAGGCTACAAGATTAGTCCTCAAGTTAGCTGTCTTCAGCTAACTTGTAGGTATGCAAATTAGAAGCAGCTCCATAACACTAAATAAAGAGAAGATTCCTACAGACATTCTCATTCTAAAATTCGGCCAGACAAACACAACCAAAGGTCCGTATTATATGGAAAAGGAGAATGCCAAAGAGGTACTGACTACCTATATGAAAAGAGGCACAGATCTATATATAGACTTCAATCATGCTTCTCTAGATCCCAGAACACCTGAAGATGGTATAGCAGCCGCCTGGTTCGATCTAGATATGAAAGAAGATGGCATTCATATGGTGAACATTAAATGGACTGAAAGAGGGCGAGATTATCTAAGTAAAGATGAGTATAGATATCTGTCTCCTGTTATCAGTATGAATAAAAATAACAAGGTGACTCGACTTATAAATGTCGCTCTAACAAACCTACCTAGTACTGATAATCTTGAGCCGCTTACTGAACTGAGTGAGTCGATGATGAGAGAGGAACAACTAGAGATGGATATAGAAGAGATTCTTAGCTTACTCTGTTAGCTGAATTAATCCTGCACTTGTGCGGGATAACCAGAAACCTTTCTGACGATATAAACGAATAGTTGATGAAGCTTCTTTAGGCCGAACTCACCGACGACACAAAGTAGAAATACTAAACAGACAAAGATAATAAATAAATTTATTCCTAAGATGAATGCGTCTAGAATTGCGATTAATTTGTCCATACTTAAAGAGTAAAATAAAAATTAATTAATGCAAAGAAAAAGATAAAAAAATAATTATTTTGTTGTAATTAAATAATTATTTTGTCATTATATATCTATGGAAACACCACCAATCAATGACACTGAATTAGAGCCAGTACAAGAAACATCAGTAAGGAGAATCTATCGAAAGGACTACGCAACTAAAGAAGAATTTCTTGAGGCGCAGAAAAGAAAAAGATATCTACGATATAAAGAAAAGTATGAACGTAAGTGTAATCCTAAGAAGCGAGGACCAAAGCCAAAGGGTATTAAGCCAGTTGATATGCAAGATGTAAAGCGTATGAAGATTACATACACCAGCAAGCTATTACCAATTTATACAGAGCGTGCGCTTTATACAATTTACAGCGAGTATTTTGAAGCAGCTACTGCTGTTATGCAGTCCTTTGTAAAGCTATTGGCTGATGATCTAAGAGAAGGAACCTTACTAAATCCAATCATAACAGGAGAGAAAGCAATGGAACTAAAAGACGCATATCTAAAAGAAAGAGAGAAGCAAGCTAAGATGCACAAGGAAGTTATTAGAAGGGAGTTAGAACGTCAAAAGGAATATGCTAGATCAGAGCTTCTTAGAGCTGAGAATAAGCAGCCTACAGAAACTACAAAGAAGATTATTGAAGAGCTACAACAGATGTATCAAAAAGATATCTAACTTAATCTAAGAACTTTCTAAGCGGCGCGCCGCTTAGAAAGTTAGTCCTTAAAAGGC
>ERZ650308.1780-NODE-1780-length-10928-cov-4.687851_pt1 | contig 10928 bp, 31 predicted proteins | sample MGYA00376244_ERZ650308 | MGnify/ENA primary metagenome ERZ650308 (study PRJEB26733, sample SAMN07839295) | wastewater metagenome | biome: small river; feature: stream; material: water | place: USA: North Carolina | collected 2016-04-26 ...
ATGCAGAAGGGAGAGTCCGTGCCTTACTCAAGGACGGCGATGATAAGGACGCTAGAATAAAGGCGCTTATAATTGATAATGACAACTACAGACGTAAGTATCACGCCCTCCAGGCCGACCACGCCCGCGTGCTGGGGTTGGTGCAGGCGTTGCCGGTGGTTGGGCTACCAGCAGAACACGCACGACCTGATGATTTTATACTGCTGAAAACGGGTGAAGGGTGGATGGCACATACTTACAATTACTGGGCTAAGTTCGCCACTGAAGAGGAAGCGCGAGCGTATATAGCGTTGCTTGAGTACCGCGCCAGCCTGCCCGCGCAGCGAGCGAAGCTAGCGCAAGGGGGTGTGTGAATGAGTGGCGTTCTTGATGTTTGCTGCGGAAGCCGAATGTTTTGGTTTGATCGAAAGGATCGACGCGCTGTGTATTGCGATAACCGACGAGAGACGCATGTGCTGAAAGATTCATCCAGTGCTGGTGGAAGCCGTCAGTTGGTGATTGATCCTGACTATCTTGCGGACTTTACCGCGCTCCCGTTTCAGGATAATCACTTTCCGCTCGTAGTGTTCGATCCGCCACACCTGATTAAGAATGGGGTAAGCGGATGGCTCGCCAAGAAGTACGGCAAGTTGGGCACCAAATGGGAAGAGGATTTGCGGGCTGGGTTCGCCGAGTGCTTTCGAGTGCTCAGGCCGGAAGGCACACTGATTTTCAAGTGGAATGAACACGAAATTGCAGTATCTAAGATTTTGTCATTAACGCCACATGCGCCGCTGTTCGGGAATCGCGGCGGCCGTACCGCTAAGACGCACTGGATTGTATTCATGAAGCCTAACGCCGAAGGGGAGACGCGAGCATGAGTGAGGCGCAATGGCTCGATAAATGGGAATGCGACAGATGCAGTGTTATCTGGTACGCCAAGAAAAAGGACGCGCACGTTGAATACGAGAAGATGGTCAATGGACGCATGAGGCTGTTGTGCCCGAAGTGTTTCAATCGGCATGACAACGCCCTCGACGGCGGGAAGGAGGTGCAGGGTGGGTAAGGTGAACATTGTGTTATGCGATCTCTGCCTCAAAGAGCATCGGCCTGGCGAGTATTGGTGGAACAACGCGAACGGTGGAGAGTTCAGTGTGAAGCGTGATGGCATCAATGGCGGTTATAAGTGGGAGAATCTTTGCCCGACCTGTCGCGACATGTTATGTGCTGCGGTGGATAGTGTCGTTGACCAGTTCAAACCTAAGCAGGTGCCCCAATGACAGCGGGCCAGCGGTGGAGTAGGGAGAAGCCGACGGTTGAAGGCCATTATTGGTACCGAGATAAGAGTTGCCGGCCTGACATTATTTTGGTTGAGGGCGATGGTAGCTACATCGAGCCACTGATAGTGCGATGGGAATGTGCAGACGATCAGTTGGTAAGCGAAATGGACGGCGAATGGTGCGGCCCACTAACACCCCCTGACGACATCACCCCGAACGAGGAGGCGTGAGCCATGGACAAGGCCATACTGTATGGTGGCATTGTGCTCGCGAGTCTCGGGGGTATTCTGTGGTGCGTGTGCGTTGTGCGTATGGTGATGGAGTATCGTGCTCAACGAAAGGTGCAGCCATGACCGACACGGCGCAGCGGAGGGCGGAGGCGATACAGCGTGAAGCCGAGAAGCTGTTGGATCTACTAGACCCGCGTATACCGTCCATGGCATGGCATGCAGAAAACCACAAGAGGCAGATGAAATTAGCGGTCATCGTCGCGGCATTTGAGCGACTCGACCGGCTGCGCGAGGGGGTGGAGGGGTAATTATGGAAACGTTAGTTGTCTACTTGCTGGTCTATACACTCAGAATCGAGTGGTGGGATAAGCCCATGTCTATCGGTGGTCCCATGGAAACTGAATACATGGAGGTATATCGAGCTATCCCTGTCTTGGACGCGCCGAAAGAGAAGGACGGCTCACGTATTGTCCCAGGCTATACCGCAACCATTGCCGATCTGGCGAGTAACGAGCATTACCGATTCAAGGGTCAGATGCGGTCATGTGATCTGATAAAGTGGAAAGTGTACGAGGTGGACTTGGCTAACCATACGACTAAAGATGTCACGCACAAAGTAATTGAGCCCGACGCCCGCGAGGGGAGGTGAGGGATGAGTACTGATGAGCGGCAAGCCTGGATGCTATTAGTGTTTGAGGCGAATCGTCTTGGTCGTGCAGGGAAGCGTGTCATCAGCGTAGATGTGATTCCACCACTCACTGCATCTGGCCATTGCAGTAAGCTGATCGTGACAGACAACGGCCCAAGCACTGCCACGGAGAATTGGTGACTAAAGGGGCCTCTACACCGCCAGCATGAAGCGGGGGAGCATGGGTCGATCGAAACGCCGGCCGATCAAAAGCTACGTTTTTGGACCTGTCGGCCTTTAGGACATTCTGGCGGGTGTGGTTACGCGAGGATGAGGTAGAGGCCCAGGGCCAGAAGTGCTCCCAGGATGAGCAGGGCGATCCGGATCAGTCGGATCGCCCTGCGCCATTGGTGCTCGAAGTAGTCGTCGGGGGTCATGGTCTCCTCGGGTAGCGATGCCGTGGCGTGTAGGGCCTCGGCGTGATGAGTTCCCGGCGGACTTGATACCACAGGCTGGCGCCGGTGATGAGGACGAGGAGCCCCCAAAAGATCGGCGCGGCGTGGTGAATGAGCCAGACGATTACGGCCATGGATCGGCCTCCCTCCTCGGGACTGGTGTATATCCTGCCTCTTTGATGGTTCGCAAGCTGACGGTACTGTGCAGCGAATGCCCGGGGATGGGTTCGAGCAAGGTGTACAGCTCGAAGGGCGGTATACGCGGGTTTGTGCTGAACTGAATCCCGACAAAGCAGACCATCACGGTATTCATGGGTGTGGCTCCTTATTAGAACAGCGTCAACGCTGGTTCGCTGTCTTCTGGTTCAAGGTATGGGTGAATCGTGGCCTTCTCGCGGTCCCACAGTCTCCGTAGCGTACGCGGACACCCTGAATACATTCCATCATTCGAGTTGTATCCTGGCCAGTCCTTCATGCTGTGCCAGTCTCCCGGCGGGAGCGTATTCCATGCCGGTTCGCGCCATTCATAATCCGTGAAGGCCTTCGCGCCTAAGTAGCCTCTCGCGTCATAGACGACAATCCGCCATTCCTTCTTTCCGATGGGCAGCGGGGCGCTTTGGTAGAGATACGGCCTCATGGTTTCGGCTCCTTTCGGGTGGCTAGGGCGTGCAAGATCGCGTTACCGACATAACAGACGGTCTGGAACAATGGGACGTTGCGGAACTGCTCCGGGTACTCGTAGGCGTTCCCCGCTGGGGTGCCTGCACAGAGCTCACAGAGCCATTTATAGGACACGTTCGGGAATCCCCTATACACTCGATAGGGCTTCACGGTTGTTTCGAATGCACAGTTTTCGCATTCGTCCGGGCGTTCGTCTTCGTGGTCTGTCTTCGTCATGCTTTCGGCTCCTTTCGGGTGTTCGGGCGTGGGGGTCTTGGGGTGTGGTCCTCGGGGAGGTGATACACCCATCGGGTAATGGCAATCAGGGCCACGGTGACGAGGGCTAGGCTGAGCATGGTTAGGGCCTCCAGTAGCAGAGGAGTAACGCGAAGAAGATCGCGGCCATGGTCGCAAAGAGGAAACGCGGGCTCATGATTGCCTCCCTTCGGATTTGGCGATGAGGTCTTTTGATCTCTCCATCACTTCGAGTAAGGCTTTCCGCGTTCCCTTCACATAGAAGGCCTGGCGCATGTCCTTAATGATGGCTAACAGTTCAGGAGCAGCGGCGATGAGGGCGGCGTTAGCGAATCCGTCCGGTTCGCCATTGTCGCTACTACGATGAAGATTGACGTCAGCCACATACCCCTGTCTTGGGCTATCCGCTCCAACAATCGTCTTTTCGTTAATGATGTGCCACGGCCCGGGCGTATGTCTCGACTTCGGTGTCTGTCGCATGGTGTCGTCTCCTTTCGTTGGTTACAGGTTCATGCTGCCGTGATTCTTGCCACCACAACTGCAATCGCAGATGAAGCCCTTCGCGTGGGTGCAGCGGGCATCGCAGCGGGTGGCGCGGTTGATCGTGACTCGGAGCTCTCGCCGGTGCCTCGGGCTGTAGCGATAGGTCCACATGGGCTCTGCGGGGGGCTCGATCTCGGGCAAGGTGAGTTGGGCGGCGTACATGGTTAAAACTCCTCCGCTTCGTCAAGGTATCCCTCAGCGTCTGGTGTGATGCACTCAATCCAACGCTCTGTGACATCGATGAAGAGTGATTGTGTGTCGTCGGCTAGTAGCGTTAGATCATTGAGCCAAATGCGCTGCGCTTCCTCCATCGACTCCGCTTCGATTTCATAGCGGCTCGTCTCGGTGATGATGAATTTCTTTTTCGTGGCTTCCTGGGCTAGCTCGGCGGCGTTCTCTTCGCGGGTGTTACACATGATGCGTCGCTCCTTTCGGCGTGGGGGCGGTTAGAGGACAAAGCGCTCTAGTTCATTCTCGTGTATCCATCGCTCATTACCGAACGGCATGAGGCATAGAAACATGCCGGTTGCAGGGTTGAACCGTCGCAAGCCTACACAACACTGATTGAGGCCCTTGACGTACGCGGTTGAGAAGAGGCTGCGCTTGTCGCATCCGCACCCTGGGAAGTGGCTCGTGTGGTCGCTCTCGAACGTGGTATAGCGGCTCATGGTCTCGGCTCCTTTCGGCGTGGGGGCGGATTACCACATAACTTCATTGCCTTCTCGAATTGAGACCCAGTCCTGTTGGAGGTATTTCTCTCCGGGACCTTCGTGTATACGCATCCCTACAACCCATCCCGTGCGAACCGTGCGCCCATCTTTCATGTCGCAATACATCGGTTTCTTGTGCTTCCAGGATCGGCCATAGAACGAGGCCAACTTTTCTTTGAGTTCGGGTAATGTCTCGGCGCTGGCAATCCGTACCTGTGGACTGCGTTTCCACGCGGCCGCGGGGTGATAGCTCTTCGTGGTTGGAGTGGCGTAGGCCTCAAACATGGTTACAGCTCCTTGGTTGGTGGTCGTCGCGTTCATGCTGAGTTAGGTTGCAGTACTCGTGCCAGTGCTAGTACCAGCGTAAACAGGGCGTTTTGTGGTGATTGGCGAGGGGTTGAAGCAGGGCGATTGGGGCAGAATGCGCCGGTGTGTCTGGGGATAACTTCGTAAGTGCGCGTCACATCAGGAAAGACGTGTGTGGAATTACGCTACTGGTGCTAGTGCTGGTGTGAGGTAGAAAGGGGCAACGTGGATGAGGGCCACGGTGTCGGATTCGGGGATGACGATTTTTTCTGCCCGTCTGGTTAGTTAGGAGGGAGAGAGAGAGAATTAGGTCCCCTATATAAAGGCGGATATTCGGCTTGACAGACTGTGGCCTCTGGGCGTATAGCTTCGCCCATGGGTACTAGTACTAGTGCTATAGTGGCACCTACCAAGCGAGGCCGATCATGTAACCCTAAGCTGGCGACTCAATCGGAGAAAGCCCGGACACGTTCCGGCGAGATAGTTTCTCGGACCCGCACCTATCGCCCCCGCAAGCTCAATCCTGACCGCGTCATTGAACTAAAGAAGAAGGGACTCACAAACGCCGAGATTGCGAAGTCTATGGGCGTGGTCCCCTCGGCCGTGTGGCGGTTCCTTCAGACAAATAGTGAAGAGATTAAAGCCGTTGAAGCTTATAAGAGTGGGCGCGCCGATGTGCTGGCGAAGATTCAAGGCATGGCGCTGGATGTTCAGACAAGGATACTCGCGACCTTGGATGACCGCGTCTTGGAGTCACTTACACCCTCCCAGAAAAGCGGAATGCTTCTCTCAGTCAATACAGTATTCGGCACAATCTACGACAAAGAGCGGCTGGAATTGGGGAAGAGCACGCAGAATGTGGGCCTGATTGCCCGCATGATGGGCGATTCTCTCGGCAGAATCGGGAAAGGCCCTAGTAATAGCGGTGGTCCTGCGCCGGAGACCCCATCGGAGTAGCGCACCTAAGCTAGGAGCGCTACCTATCGAGCCTTGAACGCTGGATTCCAGCGGATCGGGCCGGCCCATCGGTTCGGAATTGCCAGAGAAGGGCCGGCAGGGGGGCATTCAGGGCTCGATGTTGTGTTCGCGTCCCGCACAGTACGACGGTCGACAAAAAATTTCCAAAAACTACGTAGGTGGTAAAAATGAACCCCTCCCACATCATCGAACAGTGGCAATCCTTCCACGATGCCTGTCTCGCCGAAGCGAAAATGCTGGTCGACAACCATGGTAATGCAGAAATTATCCATTCCTTGGCCCAAACCGCGGCGGTCTGTGTGGACGTGCTGCAGAAGCTCAATCAGGCTCCGCAACCGATCGTCAGCCTGCGCGACATTGTGTACGGCATTCCCAACCGGACGGACATCCCATGACGCCGATCACCTTCGCGGACATTTCCCCGCAAGCCCCGATGTGGTCCGTGATGGAGATGCTGATTCGTCGTGAGGCGGCGCAACGTATTCAGGCGACCTGGCGGGCCTCGCGCGACGTGCAGGGCGCGCATGACCGGTTCCGGCGCTGCTACCTCCGGAACGGCGTGAGTCTCAACCTCTGCCGCTGCCGGTGCATGGCGCACGTGGACCCGCATCTGCACGCGCCGCGGAAAGTCCGGCGCATCGGCCATTTACCTATGCTCACACTGAAGGAGTTACCGGAATGACGTCTTGGGATGTCGTAGCCGCGGTGGCGCTGTGCGGCCTGGTGATCGTGGTCCTGTGGTGGGGGTACTGGCGATGAGTGACGATCCGAAATGTCAACGCTGCTCCGGTCTTGTGGCCGAGCTCTATGACGACCCGCATTGTCTGAACTGTGGCTGGCGGCGCTGCGAGCCGATTCAGCTGAACCAGATCGAGCGGGCCTCGAACGGGCCAGGGCTGCGGCCAGGGCTGCGGCGTGGGAGGCGGTCGACGATGACGCTCGAGGAACGGACTGAACGGAATCGGCAGTATATGCGGGAGTATTGGCGCCGGCGGAAAGCGGGCGTGAAGAAACGGGCCTACACGCGAAGGAAGGTGACGGGATGAGCCACGATTACCAGCCGAAGAACGACCCGAAAATCTACCGGTGTCCGAAGTGCGGCGCGACGTTTGAGCATGACGCCGCGAACCCGCATGCGCTGTATTTCTGCCCGAAGCGGGAGGCGGGATCATGTACTTCGACCCGATGAAGCCGCACTGTCTTGACTGCCCGTACAAGCCGCCGCTGGAGCGGGAGAAGGTGGCGCGACAACTGTTTGTTGAAGAAGGTAAGGAAGGCCGTCGCTACATGGTGAACTGGCTCGGATCTGAGCGCATTGTGAGGGAAGTGTCCAAGGAAGAGTTCGAGGACTTGATGCGCGACATGCTGCGTCCTGATCCGCCTCCTCCGTATCGGCGTTTCAATGAATGGGAAGGGATGTTTACCTGAAGGGTGATCCGATGCTCCTCGCCATTGTGGCCTGGTACGGGCTGGCGTTCGTGGGTGGCGAGTGGACGCTCGTCGGGCCCTACGCCGAGCGGGAGGCCTGCAGCGGCGTGGTGGAGTGGCTGGAGACGCAAGGGATTGAGACGGAGGCCTGCACGATGCTGGGGACGGATGTCGAGGCGATCTTATTGCAGATTGGAGAACGACCATGAAGGAAGAAAGTATCGCGGTGGTGACGTTCAAGGACTTGTCGGCGATGACACAGGGCGGACGGGATCGGCTGGCGGACTGGTTGCGTGACGTCGCGGGGACGATTCAGGCGCCAGAGAACGCGAAGAAGTTTTCGAAGCGGTTCCGCGCGCGGTATCTCCCATCGGTGCGGCATCGGAGGAACGCATGAGTAGCCCGTTACAGCCGGTCGACACGTTCGGGAAGAAGCAGGTCAAGCCCTACCGGCTGGAGATTCCGGTGCCGGCCGAGGCGGTGGGGTTCGCGTTCACGGTGTTCGTGCTGAAGAACGGGAGCGTCCAGGTCTACGGGCCCCTGAAGGACGTCGACAGCTGCGTGAAGTGCCTGGAGCTCGGGATCGATCGCGTGAAGCAGTTCGCGGCCGAGCGCGCGGCAGAAGAGGAATCGAAAGCGGGGGCGGCGTCGTGAGCGATATGAAGATCGAAACGAGGGTGACGATCGGCGATACCGTGCTTCGCAGGGTGGAGGTTGTCCCCGATGTGGATCTGTTGCGGGATGGTCTCGCGCAGTCAGCGTTCGTCACTGTGATGGACAAGCACACGTCTGAGTTTTTGTATGAACTGGAGTGTGAAGTGTTGAGAAAGATGCGCGCATGAGCGCTGTCCCCCGGATCAGCGAACGTGAGGTCGACAGCTGGATCTATGAACCGATCCGGTGGGCGCGGAAATTCGGCGGCGATCGCTTCGATCCCTGGTCCGGGCAAGAGGAATTCTGGATTGAGTACGGGAAGCTCCTGAACGCGAAGATTCTTCGCTGGAAGGGGCTCCCGATGACCGAGGAGCAGAAGAAGTACGCGCGCAAGCTCGGGATCAGCATCATGGCCGGGCAGGGCGTCGGCAAGGGGGCGACGATCTCGCTCTGCGGGCTGCATTACATGTTCGTGCTGCAATCGGTGCGGCCGAAGATCGTCTGCACGGCGCCGGCCGGTCCCCAGCTCCATTCCTCCTTGTGGCCAGAGTATGGCGAGTGGTTGCAGCGGAATCCGCTCCTGGCGGAGATCTTCGAGAAGAACGCGCACCGCATTTTCCTGAAAGAGGATGCCGGCCGCGGGACGGTCTCGCGTATCGAGCCGCGGACGGTGCAACCGAACGCCTCGCCGGAGGACCAGAAGGTTGTCCTGGCCGGTGTGCACGCGCTCGGGGTGATGTATCAGGTCGACGAAGGGTCGGGCGTGCCGGAAGCGGTCTTCGAGCCGCTGGAAGGAGGACTGACGGACCCGCTGTCGATGATTATCTTGCTGTTTAACCCCACCAAGCGCGACGGGTTCGCCATGGAGACCCATCGCCGGAACCGCGACCAGTGGATCCCGCTCCAGTGGGACGGGGAAGCGCTCGCGGCCGAGAAGCGGAAGCCGGAGAATTACGGGCGGTTTGGCTGGTTCAACGAAGAGGTCCAGGAGTCGCACGCGAAAAAGTACGGGAAGGACTCGGACTTCTACCGGGTACGCGTCAAAGGGCTCCCGCCGAACCAGTCGGGCGATATGTTGATCTCGTTCGAATCGGCGATCGCGGCACAGACCCGGGTGATCGAGATGATGGACTCGGATCCGTTGGTCATTGCGGCGGACATTGGGGGACCGAACCGCGGGGCGGACCCGTCGATCGTGATCCCGATGCGTGGCCCACAGGTGCTCGATATTCACGAACACAACGAGAAGGACACCACGCAGCTGTCCGACCGTATCGCCGGGCACCTGAAAGACCATCTCTCGAGTGTGGGGAGCGAGGTCCAGTACGCAATCGGAGTCGATGTGATCGGGATCGGGCGCGGCGTGCGCGATCAGCTGGTCAACGTGCAAAAGTTGCGGGTGTTTTCGATCGATGTGTCGCAAAAACCGCTCAACGAGGGCCGGTATCATCGGATGCGTGACCAAATGTACTGGGAGCTGCGGGAAGGGTTCATGGATGCGCTCGAAATCAGCCTGCGGATCATGAAAAAGGGGATGCCGGTGACCGATGATGAGTTGATCGGGCAGCTCACGTCGATTCGGTGGGCGGAAGTCGACGGGAAGATCAAAATTCAGGGCAAAGGGCTCTCGTCGGGGATCCCGCACGTCCCGCCGCTCGCGAATTCGCCGGATAAGGCCGATGCGCTGGCTATTGCCTGGTGGTTGTATAAGCACTGTACCTCGAAGATGCCTCCCGGCGCGCGCCGGCAGCGTCGACAACGGAATGCGAACACGGACGCCGCGCTGCTGGGGTTCCGGTCGATGGCGGCGAGAATGGGACGCACACGATGACAGATAGAGGGGGGGTGATGACCGATGGGAGACGAGTAGAAGGGCAACCGCTAACCCTGAAACAGAAGCACGAGATCCATGAGCTGGCGCGGAAGGTCAAGGGGACCTACGTCCAGCTCATGCGTCTCTGCAAAGAACTTGACATTCCATTTCCATCGTGATACTGCACTAGCACTAGTGATTTCACTAGGACGTTGACCGGTGTCAGTCCCCCGCCGTTTCGGCGACCCGCTGACAGGATCTTTTATCCTGTATGGCGACGGCCGCACCCACAAAACCCTCGAAATACGCCAGCCGGCTCGAATCGGCCTCTGAGCGCGACAAGCTCGACTTCCTCGTCGACTCCGTGCGGAAGGAGGATGAAGACTGTATCAAGTCACGCCTCCATCGCATGGTGTACGAAGCGGTCAATCACCCGCTCCGGACCATGTACGAGCTCGAAAGCTCGCTGAATTATCAGTACACGGAAAACGAGTTTTATACCGAAGAGGAGCTGGCCCAGTTCCTCGAGCGTGGTCAACCGCCGACGCGTCGCAATGAGCTGGCGCCGATTCTCGAACGGATCGCCGGGCAGTTCATTCAGACGCGCCAGGTGTGCAGTTTCCTCGGGCGCAATACGCCGGCGGACGATCCCGTCGGGGCGATTCTCCAAGATACCCAGCGGTGGATTGATCAGACGAACCTCGCCGAGTTCGAGGAGCAAGATCAGACCTGGGACGGCCTGGTCGGTGGGGTCGGCTGGATCAAGTCCTGGATTGAGCGCAACGAGCTCGGTCAGCCCTGCGAGAAGTTCAAATCCCGTCCGCCCTATACGATTTTCAAAGACCCCTACTCGCAACGCTACGACCTGAACGAAGACGCGAAATACGTCGAGCTGAATCTCCAGATTGGGTAAATGTCACCAAATACTTCACGCCAAGAACGGCGCCGACTTCAGCTGCTGCCTTAGTAACTGCTCCGCCTTTTGTGCGTGGTGCGTGTGACAAAGGTC
>ERZ650308.1782-NODE-1782-length-10926-cov-5.355349_pt1 | contig 10926 bp, 7 predicted proteins | sample MGYA00376244_ERZ650308 | MGnify/ENA primary metagenome ERZ650308 (study PRJEB26733, sample SAMN07839295) | wastewater metagenome | biome: small river; feature: stream; material: water | place: USA: North Carolina | collected 2016-04-26 ...
GGATCGTGCTGGTGTTCCTATTTTTGTATTTTTTAGCCAAAATAATACGTTATATCAATATACTATTAAGAGTGGACAACTAAAAGTGGTACTTCAATTGGACAACGACTTAGGCGAAATAGAAGATTGTTATTTTGACCCTTATGAAATGGGTAAAATTTATATTATTACCCAAGATAAATTACTACAAGCCAATACTTCTTTAAGTAACAAATATAGCATTGAGGTGCTGGAAGATCATATGGATAGCAACCATCATTTAGTAAAATTCAATGATAGTTTTTTGATTCCATCAAACTCAGGTTTGTCAGTATACAATCTAACGACCAATACTCTTGCCCGAAATATCATTAGAGACGAATTCAATAAAAGAGCGATTTACGTTGCTGATGGAATAGTGTATTTAGGTACCATTCATGGGTATTACAAATTAAATCAAGCCGAAATCAATCGTCTTACTGCCATTGCTTCAGACGAAAAAGAAATTGCTATTCAAGAAGCTTACAGCTCCAATTATATACTGTATTTATTAGGATTAGTTTGTTTGATTCTTATAGTAGTTTGTGTGGTATTGTACAATAAATCAAAAAAATCAATAGCCACGGATAGTATAATATCTGAATTTGAGGTTATCCAATTCATCGAAGAGAACATTGCTTCTGTAACAATTCAAAATATCTGTGAGCAATTTAAAATTAATACACTCCAGCTGAACGACATCTTGAAAAGTGATAAACCAGGTCAACTCATTCGCAAGAAAAGAATGGAAATCGTAACCAAAATGCGCAAACAGAAAAAAGATATTGAAATTATTGCAACTGCTTCGGGATTCTCAGTTTCCTATTTAAAAAAGATTAAAGGATAGACAAGAAAAATAGAAGATTTAGGAGTCATCTTTGGTAGTAAAGAGGATATGTATTAAAACAAAACCTCAAGAGCAATCTTGAGGTTTTTTTGTGGACTCAAATAAAGACGAAAATTTATCTATTTCATCAACCAAAGATTCGATTATTTGGTCTGAATAGTCTACTACCAAAACCTCATAGCAATATGAGGTTTTTTTATGCCTTTAATTCTCAATATAAAAATCTTGCTTTTAACTAAAAATTAATAGTCGTTGTATTTTATTCTACCTAATAAACTTTAATTTTAACGATTATGAAAAAGAATAGTACAAAAGGTTTTTTCTTCAAGCCCTACGAAGCTCCCTTTGAGACTCCGTTTGAAAAGCTGTTTAAAATTTTCAAAGAGTTGATTACCCATACTTCGGGTGATTTTGACGAAGCTATCGATTGGTTGCGCCAATTGGATGTAGAGTACAAACTAACTGACGCCAACTACACTATAGATGATTTTGTTGAAGACTTAAAGAAAAAAGGCTACATCAAAGAAGAAGTAGATGGTGATGGCAACTCGGGTACAAAAATCACCGCCAAAACGGAAAGAGCGATTCGGCAACAAGCACTAGATCAAATTTTTGGCAACCTAAAACAATCCAAAACAGGAAGTCACAATACTAAGTCCTCTGGAAAAGGCGACGAACAAACCGGAGAATTCAGAGAATACCGCTTTGGAGATGGATTGGATAACATTTCAATCACCGAAAGTTTACGCAATGCGCAAATTAACAACGGTCTGGACGAATTCAAACTGACAGAAAACGATTTGATTGTGGAGGAATCCAAATTCAAAGCACAAATGAGTACGGTTTTGATGATCGACATCAGCCACAGTATGATTTTGTATGGCGAAGATCGAATAACTCCTGCCAAAAAAGTAGCCATGGCATTAGCTGAATTAATTACCACTCGTTATCCTAAAGACACGATTGATATTTTAGTTTTTGGCAACGATGCCTGGCCCATCAAAATAAAAGATTTGCCCTATTTGCAAGTAGGACCTTACCATACTAACACCGTAGCCGGATTGCAATTGGCGATGGACATATTGCGCCGAAAACGAAATACCAACAAACAAATTTTCATGATCACCGACGGAAAGCCAAGTTGTGTTAGAGAGAAAAACGGCGACTACTACATGAACAGTAATGGACTAGATCCATACATCACAGAGCAATGTTACAATCAAGCGGCTCAAGCTAGAAAATTACACATTCCAATTACTACGTTTATGATTGCTAGTGACCCGTATTTGCAACAATTTGTGAATCAATTTACCGAAGCCAACCAAGGAAAAGCGTTTTATACCGGCTTAAAAGGTTTGGGAGAAATGATTTTTGAAGATTACGAAACCAACCGAAAAAAGAAAATTAATTAGACAATTGAAATCTATTATGACAATACAAAATATAAATACTTTAGGCGAATTAAAAAAATCCAACTACGTTTCAAAAAACATAAAAGACGAATTGCGAGACAACCTGCGTAACAAAATTAAAGCAGGAGAAGCTGCTTTTGAAGGCGTTCACGGATTTGAAAATACCGTAATTCCAGAACTAGAACGCGCCATTTTGTCGAGACATAATATCAATTTATTGGGTCTACGCGGACAAGCGAAAACACGTATGGCTCGCAAAATGATTGAATTATTGGACGAATACATTCCAGTTGTAGCGGGTTCAGAAATTAACGACGATCCGTTGAATCCTATTTCTCGTTTTGCCAAAGATCTCATTGCCGAAAAAGGTGATGCCACTCCTATTCAATGGCTGCACCGTTCGGAACGATTTTTCGAAAAATTAGCCACACCTGATGTTACTGTAGCCGATCTTATTGGAGATATCGACCCCATCAAAGCCGCTACTTTAAAACTCTCGTATGCTGACGATCGTGTGATTCATTTTGGCATGATCCCAAGAGCCAATCGTTGTATTTTTGTCATCAATGAATTACCAGATTTACAAGCACGAATTCAGGTAGCTCTGTTTAATATTTTACAAGAAGGAGATATTCAGATTCGTGGGTTTAAATTGAGATTGGCTTTGGACTTGCAATTTATTTTTACTGCAAATCCTGAAGATTATACCAATCGTGGGAGTATTGTAACTCCGCTTAAAGATCGAATTGGTTCTCAAATTCTCACGCATTATCCCGAAACTATTGCCATTGCGCGAACGATTACCCAACAAGAAGCGAGGTTGCTGAACCAACAATCAGAAACGATTCATGTCCCTTCTTTAGCAAAAGATTTATTAGAACAAATTAGTTTTGAAGCCAGAGAAAGTGAATTCATTGATAGTAAAAGTGGTGTTAGTGCTCGTTTAAGCATTACTGCTTATGAAGTTTTATTAAGTACGGCGGAAAGAAGAGCACTACAATCTGGAGCAGAAACGACCACTGTACGTCTATCTGATTTTATGGGAATTATTCCAGCGATAACTGGTAAAGTCGAATTAGTTTATGAAGGAGAACAAGAAGGAGCTGCTGCCGTTGCACAACATTTAATTGGCGATGCTATACATACTTTCTTTCCGGCATTTTTTCCAAAAATCGAAAAATTAGAACGCGATGCAGAGTCGAGTCCTTATGCCCAAGTATTGGAATGGTTTTTTGCTGAAACAGGTTTCGAATTACTGGATGATGCATCTGATGAGGTATATAAACAAACCTTAGACTCCATTCTTCCATTAAATGATTTAATTGAAAAATACCAAGCTGATTTTCCAATAGAAGACCGCTACTTTTTAAAGGAATTTATTTTATGGGGATTGGTTGAATACGATAAACTAAACAAAGACCGTTTCGATAAAGGCTACCAAATTAAAGACTTGTATAGTAACTATATCAATAAACTAAAAAGTTAAAACATCTTTTAAAAACTTTAATATTATTTCTTAATTAGTACTTTTAGCAAAACATCTCGTTCCAATTTGAAAAATAGTTATTCTTTCCAAATCTATTCTAGCGCCAACCAACTTCCTGAAAGCTGGAACGAATTAGCAGTCTCCACTATTTTCTTATCGAAAGAATATCTTGTAATTCTCGAGAAATCGGCTCCAGAAAATATGAGCTGCCATTTCATTGGGATTTTTGAAAAGGAGATTTTAGTTGGAATTGCGGTTTCTCAATTTGTAGATTTAAACCAGCTGGAATCTTTTGGAGATCGTGACAAATGCATCAAGTCTTGGATTCGCAATAGTGTATTCAAAAATTTCTGTTCCCATATTTTATTGATTGGCAACAATACCCTGACGGGTCAGAACGCTTTTATAATTTCAGAAAATGCCAATACAACTGAAGTTCTAAAAACATTAAAAAAAGCCGTTTTAGGCCTTAAAGAAATTTTCAAAAATCAAGGCAAAAAAGTTCATATGTGTGGGTTAAAAGATTTTTGCAAAGAGGAATTAAGTCACTTTAAAATACCTGAATTCGATCCCTATTTACGATTTTCTACGCAACCTAATATGATTTTTAACGTTCGAGATAATTGGAAAAAAGAAGACGATTATGTAGCTGCCTTATCTAAAAAATACAGAGATCAATACAAACGAGCCAGAAAAAAAGCAACAGATCTAGTTAAAAAACAATTGTCTTTGGAAGAAATCAAAGACCAAGAAGAAGTGATTTATGATTTGTATTACCATGTAGCCAAAAGTGCTCCGTTCAATACTTTTTTCTTACCTAAAAACCACTTTGCTGTTTTTAAAGAGCAATTACAAGAGAATTTCTTGTTTTATGGCTATTTCGAAAATGAAAAATTAATTGGTTTCAATACCTTGATTAAAAACGGAACAGATTTAGACACCTACTTTTTAGGCTATGACGATAGCATTCAAAGAGAGAAAATGCTCTACTTGAATATGCTGTATGATATGATTGGATATGCAATCAAGGAGCAATTCAAAAGCATTATTTTTGCTCGAACTGCCCTAGAAATAAAAAGTTCTGTTGGTGCAAAACCACTCAAAATGTATGGTTTAATGTCTCACAACAACAAACTTATCAATAGACGTCTTGATTTCTTTTTCCGTTACTTAGAGCCTGAGACCATTTGGAAAGAGCGGCATCCTTTTCAAGATTAGTTTTCTAATTTAAATTATCAATCTCTTCCTGAACAATTTCCCAGTCCAAAAGCAATTGTTCCAAGTCGGCTTTCTTTTTGTTATAGGCCGTAAAAAAAGAAGCGTCTTCAATATGTTTGTCGTAATTCGACGCTAACATTTTATCATCGTGTTGAATGTCTTTTTCTAATTGTTGGATTTGACTTTCAATTTTGCTCAATTTATTTTGAAGCGTTTTTCCTTTTTTCTGGTCTTCGTAAGATACCTTTTTATTTTCTTTAGGCGCTTCTTTTTTAGCGATGTCTTTTTTCTCCACTTCACGCATATTTTCTAGATTGCGCTGCTCTAAGAAGAAATTAATATCTCCTAAATATTCTTTTATTTTCTGATCTTTGAATTCGTACACAATATTAGACATGCCTTGCAAGAAATCCCTATCGTGAGAAACCAATAACAGTGTGCCGCCAAATTTTTGCAAAGCAGCTTTCAATACATTCTTCGATTTGATGTCCAAGTGATTTGTTGGCTCATCCATCAGCAAGACATTGATAGGTTGCAATAATAATTTACACAACGCCAAACGGTTTCTCTCGCCTCCAGAAAGCACTTTTACCTTCTTTTCGACATCATCACCACGAAATAAGAAAGAACCCAGCATATCGCGTACTTTAGAACGATTTGTGTCCATGGCAGCATCTTCCATGGTTTGCAACAAGGTAATTTCACCATCCAAATACTCCGCTTGATTTTGTGCAAAATAACCCAACTGCACATTATGGCCTAATTTAATCGTGCCTTCGTATTCGAATTCGTTGACAATGGCTTTAATAAAAGTCGATTTTCCTTGTCCATTTTGACCTACAAAAGCAATTTTACTTCCGCGTTCCACTAATAAATTAATATCTTTTAGAATGGTTTTATCTCCGTAGCTTTTGGTTACATTTTCAGCCTCCACTACTACTCTACCTGGTTCTTTTGAAACAGGAAAAGAAATATTCATGACTGAATTATCATCTTCGTCTACTTCGATACGTTCTACTTTATCTAATTTTTTGATTAACGATTGTGCCATCGAAGCTTTCGAAGCTTTGGCCCGAAACTTCTCAATCAACTTTTCCGTTTCTTCAATTTTTTTAGCTTGATTTTTTTGAGTTGCTAATTGCTTTTCGCGAATTTCATGACGCAATTCTAAATATTGCGAATACGGTTTGTTGAAATCGTAGGCTTTTCCAAGTGAAATTTCGATAGTTCTATTGGTCACATTATCCAAAAACATTTTATCGTGAGAAACTATCACCACTACTCCTGGAAAATTGCGTAAAAATCCTTCCAACCAAATGATACTTTCAATATCCAAGTGATTGGTAGGCTCATCTAGTAGCAAAATGTCGTTGGATTGCAATAACAATTTTGCCAACTCAATACGCATACGCCATCCTCCTGAAAAAGTATTGGTTTGATTGTTAAAATCTTCACGTTTAAAACCCAATCCGAGTAATATTTTTTCAGTATCCCCAATATAATTATATCCTCCTAACAATTCAAAACGATGGGTATAATCAGAAAGATCTTCTATGATTTGGGAATACTCATCACTTTCATAATCTGTACGAGTAACCAATAAATGATTTATTTGCTCTAATTTTTTCTCTACAATTTTAATTTCTGTAAAGGCTTCATACGCTTCTTCAAGTACGCTTCTCCCTTCTTCAAAATCAATATCCTGACGCAAGAATCCCATCCTTACTTCTTTTTCGGTAGCAATATTTCCGCTATCAGGTTTAAAATCACCTGCTAATATTTTAAGCATCGTTGACTTCCCAGCACCATTTTTTCCAACGAGACCCACTCGATCCCCCGAACCCAGCCTAAAAGTTACCTCCTCAAAAAGATAGGAACCACCAAAAGAAACCGATAAATTATGAATATTTAGCATAATGTGACTATTGTTACAAATTACATTCCTTCAAAATAGTATCTTTGAAGAAAATTTTTGCAAATGTTAAAAAAAGGATTCAAAATAAATAGCATTTTAACAGGAAGTTGTCCAAAATGCCAACAAGAAAGTATGTATGAAGTAAAAAACCCATACAAACTAAGCACCTTATTCAGAATGCACGAAAAATGCAGCCATTGTAACCTTCAATATGAAATCGAACCTTCCTTTTTTTATGGAGCCATGTACATGAGTTATGGAATCACAATTGCTATTGGAGTAGCCATATTCGTCATCTTTCACGTAATTTTAGGATTGAATATCAAACAATCGTTTATTTCCATCATTATAGGTTTGATTGTATTGATGCCTGTCACCGCTCGACTTGCTAGAAATAGCTACATCAACATGTTTGTATCGTACGATAAAAATTGGAAAGAAAATAAAAATAAGGACATAAAGTAACAAGCTCTTGCTTTGTATTTGATCGCATTACGGCAAGTTTGAAAAGACAATAGGATCATTTATACGAATCGCTTGATTCTTTTGATGTCAATATTTGGATCCAAATCTGTACCCTTTTCAATCGAATTAAATAAATCACGCGCCATTGAGGGTGCAAGCATGACGCCACGCGTTCCCATGCCATTTAAGAGGTGTACATTTTTGAATTGAGGATGAGTGCCAACCAATGGCCTTCTGTCCTTTACAGTAGGTCGAACGCCAGCGCGATGCTCCATGATTTCATAATCACACGTGATGAGTTCGTTCAAATCATCAAGAAGCTCCTTTTTCCCCTCTTCTGTAGGCAAATCAGACTTGTCAACCCAATTATAAGTAGCGCCTACTTTGTACAAATCATTACCCATAGGAACTACAAAAATTCCAGATTTAACGATGACATCCAATTTTAAATTGGGTGCTTTTATGATTAACAATTCGCCTTTCGTACCGTCAATAGGCAATGAATTGAAAAACGGGTTATGGATCATTCCAAAACCTTCAGCAAAAACAATGTGCTTATAATCAGATCCCTCATAATGTAAATGGTCATCTGTAACCTCTAGACCAGCATAACAAAACGTTTTTTGATGGTATACTTTTAGTTTTTGCAGATAAAGCAGGTACTTTTCTAACAATAGACCTGTATCCAAATAACCGCATCCGAGAACTTCGCCAAATGAAAAAGGTGCTGGAATCTCTTGGAATTGACGGGTTATCAAATGGGTTGATAAAAAAGGGGCTAACTCAGGCTTATCGGCTGCAACAAACCAATTGTTCTGTTCTTCAACAGAATAAAATTTACGCAATAAGGGTAAAGGATAGTCAAACGTAGTTGCAATGGTTGAAGATAAGTCGGCGTAAAACTGAGTTGCAAAATCCAATTGCGCTTTGGCATTCCAAACTGCACTGAATCGTTTTAAAACAACAGGATTATACATACCTCCTGCAATTTTGGAAGAATTTTGTGATGCATCATTGATAACTGTAATTGATTTATTGTGGCGCAAAGCCGTTTCGGCAAACGAAATACCTGCCAAACCACAACCCACAATTAAATAATCAACCATAACGCAATTTTGAATAGTACAAAGTAACTACATAAAAAGAAAAAACTCCTACCTTTGAGTAAGAGTTTTTGTATTTTTAAGGAATCAAATGAATTAATAATTCCACATATCTTGTTCGAAACCACGAATCTTTTCTTTCACTCGATCAGATTCTAACAACTGGTTCTGTGCGTTATCCTTCATATAATCTTTAATGTCTCTATCTCCGTACACGTTTTCCTCTTTGTAAATCACACTATTGAAACGGCGTGAATTTAAAATTTGATCAAAGGAAATTGGCATGGAAGAATTTTTCTCGTTAAATGCTTTAGCACTATATAAAGTCTCTCTAGCGTCTGGGAAAAATACCCAGAACAACTCAATAAAATCAGGGTCTTCACTATTCATAGTATAAACGTCTGGAGTTACTGGACAAATACCTAATAAACGGTATTTCAATTCGCTTTGACGTTTGTCAAAATACCACAATCCTTTGATTTTATATTGTGTAACATCTTGCGAAGTGAGATCTTGTTGTACAATATACTCTGGAGAAATTTTAGAACCAGCATTCAATTGTTCTCTACCTGCATCTGTAGTATCTATTCGAGATAAAGAAGCTGTAATATCCTTAAACGATTTTTTAGTGTTGAAATAACTATCCGTATACACTTCAGTGATTTTCCCTTTTTTAATCCCTTTAATTAATACATCATACAAAGAACGTCTTTCTGGACCAACATTAGCGGTATCAATTGGAAAGTACAACGGAAAATTAATTTTCTCTCCTAAATCGATAATTTCCCAAGTCGTTCTACTCATTAAAATATCTCTATCATGAACATAGCCATAAGCTAGGGGTTTATCATTATCTGAGTTCATCTGAGCTGCAGATTTGATTCCAATTTGACTTGGCGTCTTTGCATTAAGTAAATTCGATTGTCCAAAAGAAGCTACACTGCAACTGATAGAAAAAATAGCTATTAAAAAACTTTTAACGTTCATCATATTAAATATTGAGTAGTTTATCAATCTACTTGTTATTGTATTTCATAAATTACAGGAGCAGTTCTTGGTAACATATAACTACCCGCACCTACTAATTTTGTTTTAATTTCAGAAATAGTAACTTGATCTCCTCTTCCTGCTTTAGCTAAAACTGCTTTACACTGTCCATTTAATTTATTACCTGGAACTACCACTGTAGGTTGTCCTGTTACTTTAAAGTTGAATCCAACTACATCTAGTGCTACTTCAAAATCAAAGTCAACTAATTTAGCTCCTACTGTAGAAATTTCTAAACTTGATTTAGGTCCTTTAACAACACCCATTTCTCCTCTTATAGTACCTACAGGTCCTGGGATTCCTTTAATTCTGAAAGTTTTTTTATCTGAAACAGTGGATCCATCAGGTAATTTACCTGTAACGCTAATTACCGCTTCGTTTCCAGCACCAGGGTTCATTACATACTTACCAGCACCTACAGATCGTAGACCTGGACCACTTGCAGAAACTTTGTCTGCCGCAACTCCAGCAAATGAAATCGACATTGGGTTAGATACCCCTCTGTACACTACATTCATTTTATCTGCTGAAATCGTAGCTGAATTAGGACGTGGTACTACCACATATTTCCCTTCAAAAGCTAATGGAATCGTTTCTCCATCTTGAACGAAAGTAAATTTACCATTGATTTTTTGTTCTCCAACACCACCTGCTGTTAATGAAATCTTAGCTTGACCATTTTCTAGTTTACCTGGTCCTTGGAAAGAAGTTGGTTTTGTATTCGCATCGTATTTTCCTAATACTACTTTTCCAGTCACTTTTTCTCCTTGGTAATATGCATTTTTATCTAATACTACTAAAGCGGTAAAGTTTTTCATAGAAGACGCTTCAACAGCGGCCTTTCCTAATAAAATACTATAAATATCGGCTTCAGCTTTCTTTACATCATTTTGAAAAGAAGTAATTTTTGTAAGAGATGCAATTGCAGGAAACCCTTTGAAATGGTAGTCCAAATACATTTTGGTAACTCCTTCACTGTCTTTAACATCTGCTGTTGAGAATTTTGAACTAATCTCATCAATCACACCTTTCAACTTACTATTGTTTCCAACAGCCGCTTTCATATCAGTTACATATTTAGAAAAATGATTTACAATCTCTTTCCCTTTTGTAGAATAACCGTCACCTTCAAACCAACCCTCATCGATTACAGGTCCTTTATCCATAGCTTCGTATGGTAGTTTTCCGGTTTCTTCATCAACTTCTACCCCTTCGGTTGCATCAGCTTTCAATGTACCTAAATATTCATAAAAGTTTTTAGATATTTCCGCAACTTTTTTTGCATCAGCTGCTGCTTGAATAAAGTGGGCATCTTCACCCGCTTTTTTATCTAATGCCTGCAACATACTTGCATTCATTGATTCTGCACTTAAATTTGCAGCATCAAATTTTTCGTTCATTAATCCAAATGCCGA
>ERZ650308.1784-NODE-1784-length-10921-cov-4.554942_pt1 | contig 10921 bp, 11 predicted proteins | sample MGYA00376244_ERZ650308 | MGnify/ENA primary metagenome ERZ650308 (study PRJEB26733, sample SAMN07839295) | wastewater metagenome | biome: small river; feature: stream; material: water | place: USA: North Carolina | collected 2016-04-26 ...
CGAAACCTGCGTCTGACCAGCGAGGAGGCCGTTGCCCTGCCCGCCACCACCGCCCTTGTCGCCAACAGCCGCGCCAGTTTGGCCACCGCTATCTTTGACGCCGCTTCCGGTTCCGGTGCTGCTGCCTGTGCCGAGGCCGCCGAAACCTTGCGGGCCAAGATCGATATCAGGAACTTTGACGCCAGCTTGTTTCAAGCCCCACTTACCAATGCCGTAGGCGGTGCCGACCGGAAGCCCGGTTGCGAGGCCGGCAAAGTTCGCCATGGCTTGCATCGGATCGAAATGAACATGCGCGGATTCCGTTGGATTTTTCGGGTCCGGCATCCCGCTCTCTGAGTCCTCCATCGCGGACTCAGAAAACGTATCTGGCGCCTGCTCATCGATGCCGAGCATGCCGGCAGCGGTCCAGCCAAGCTCATTGAGGATACCAAGGGGACCATCGGTCCAGCTTTCGCCGACGTTGGCCTCATCTTCCTTTTTCCGGTTCCACGACTTCACCGCCGGATCATCGATGGCATCGACGTAATGCTGCTTGCCGCCATCAGCAGACGTGCCGGAGGTGTTGCCTGGACCGCCTTGCTTGCTCTTGTCGTTACCCTTTGAGTCTTTGCCGGCTTGGTTGCCAGTCGGAGCGTGCGCGCCGTTGCCTGTGCCGACGCTATCGCGGGTGCCGCCATCACGCTGGCCGCCGCCACGATCTTTGTCAGCGCCCGTACCGTCCTTGCCGCCGGCCTGACCGCCGCCGCGTCCGCCCTGGTTCGGGCCGCGCGCCATCCCTGCCCACGACAAGGAGTCGTGGGTGTAATTGACCCCGATTTTCATTTGTTACCTCACGCTGACGCGACTTTTTCGATGCGTCCGGTTTCCGGGTTGAACTGGTATTCGTAGTTGAATGCCTGGGAGGGCTGCTGATAGGGGCCAAGGTCTTTGATGTAATCGGTCGAGCCATCGCCCAAGAGGCCCTTGGTGGGGTTGCCGTAGTTGGCGGCAATCTGCGCCTGACGTTCGCGCATGATATCGATCTGCTGCTTGCCGGCGTCGTCGGCCTCTGCCGATGCCAGGAGGCCCTTACCCAAACCGCCCACTACACCACCGACAAGCTCTTGATTGCGCTCCAGCCAGTTGCCAGGGGCCAGCAGGCCGGCGCCCGTGGCATTGCCGCCACCAGAGACGCCAGCGGCAGCAGCGGACGCCACAGGGGCGCCTGCGGGCGCTCCAGAGGGCGGTGGCGGTAGCGGGGTCTGCGTGATCGGGGAGGAGGAGGGAGAGCCGGTCGTGCCGGGGGTTGTCGGGGTGCCGGGGGTCGAAGGCTGCATGGCGCCCGTGACGCCGCCCGTGATCGCTCCAGCGGCGGCGCCAAGGCCGGCGCCGGTCGTGATGCTATTGCCCGTGACCGCTGCGCCAGCCGCACCAATGGCGGCACCGTACCCAGCTTGCGTGATTGCACCACCGAGAATGTTCCCGATGGTGCTGGTGCCGGTCATGCTCGACACGGCGTCTCCCCATGAAGGGAGAGCGCCCAGAGCATTGCCCGCCGTGAAAACCACAGCGCCGACGGCAAGGGCAATCGGCAGAACCTTGGCGACCGGCTTGACGACTTTCTTAAAGACCTTTTTGACGGCCTTCACTGCGCCACTCATCCGACTTTCCTTTCCATAAGCACACCGCACCGGCTGAAGCCCTGGCGCTGGTAAAGAGATTCGACGCGAACGACATTCTCGGCGTTGACGATATCCGTGATGCCATTGCGGATTTCGATGATGTTGGGGACTGACTCTGCCCAATCCGTGTAGGCGGCGAGAAGCCCGAGCGCGGCTTGTGGCGCGGTGTTTTCGCGGCAGTAATAGAACAGGTCTTGAGCAACCAGCTTGGTCCCGACATGATAAACGCGGTCCAGCATGCCCATCATGAAACCATCCACCGCGTCAGTCACAAAGACGCACGTACCGCCTTCGCGCTTCAAGCCATGGCGCTGAATGAACTGCATCAGCAGCCGCTTTGCCTCATGGACGTCGATTTCGTCACGGTTGGCATATTTAGACCGCGCGTGACCTTCTTTCATGAGTTGAACGATAGACGGAATATCGGCGAACCTTGCTTGCCTGATCATCAGAGTGTCGGTGTCGCCCATTCAAGGTTGATGCCGTAAAGCTGCTCGATCAGCGCATAGTTGCTATCACGCAACTTTGCGAGGTGGTTCAGGTACGTGTCGCGAGCGGTGGACGGCAGGTTTTCGTTCGAGGCAATGTTCTGGAACATGCTGGCATAGGTCTGCTCGTAGGACGCCGCGAGCGCCGCTGCCTTGTCCTGAGCGTTGGCCGCGATGTTCATGCCGGCAATGTCCTTGCCGTAAGCCTGCTGGCTGTCTTGGCTGGCGATTGGGAGTGCGGACTTAATGACCGCCTCTTGCGAAGCCTGACCAGCGATTGAGGAGTTGAGCAAACCGCGATTGTTGGCGAACTTCATACCAGCCGTCTTGGCCTGCTGCATCAGCGGGCTGTTCTGGCTGGTGATCCCCTTCACCTTACTTTCGACCGAGTAATCGGGGATCGTCGGGGCCTGCGGGGTCTGCAAGAGTCCGTTGTCAGCCATTATGCCACCTTCCAGAAGCGGGCGACGGTGTAGACCTCCGTCACACCGAAGTTACAGGCATTGCCAAGGCCATCGGTCGAGCGGGTCGTTTCGCAACGGTGCTGCACCTCAAACGCCTTCGCGACGGTGATGGTGAAGCGTCCCGTGATGCGCGACTTGGTGACGACGAGAGAGGCCGCCGTGGTCTGCTCCGACGTGCCGATAAGCGTAGCGGTGCCATCGGTCACATTCTGCAATTTGGCCTGATGATTGCCCACGCCGACGGCAGGAGCCTCGATATCGACCTCATAGGTGCCGGGTTGAAGCGTGACTTGATTGGACGAGAGCGCGCCAAACCCGCCCGTGTCGAATGCTTCGACATTGAGCGTGCGCGTTGCAAAGGAGCCAGAGGTGAACGTGCCGCCGTCGGTGGCCGCCGCTTTTTCGTCGCGATATTCGAGATAATCCCGAAATGACTGCGACATGTTTTGATCGACTTTGGTCAGAGCCATTTTTTATCCCTTGTCCACTTCTGCCTCGATGACGACCTTCCACTTGCTGTAGTCCAGTGCAAAACCGGCGCCGGTCGTCTTATTGCCGGCGGAATAAGTGTAAGTTTGGTTGAATGTCACAATGACATTGGTCGAGTTTTTCCCGAGCGAGCGGCCATAAGTGACGTTCGGCGAAAGGAAGTCGAGCTTGTCGCCAACCTGCCAAGTCCCATCAATCGCCGTGCAGCGGAAGTATGCTCGGACACTGGTAGGTTCTTCACCAAGCCCATGGGCTTGATCGCTGATCGTGGAGAGGGCTGGCGTAATGTCGGCGCTGGTGAAAGTGTATTTACCGGCGATGGTTTCCCAACCAGTACCATTGCAGCGCAGCCAGACACGATTGCCAGGGCGCAGGAGACGAGAGGCGAGGCCGTCGATCAATTCAGCGCCGCTCGGATCAATCGTCACGTCGCCAGAGCTTGCGCCGTTGCTGACCAGAACCAATCCGCCATTCCCTGCGGTCGCAGCCGCGAGCAGGTTGAGTGTCGTGGACGACGCTGAGAACTTGATTTCCGTCCCCAGATCGGCGGTCAGCATGTTGTAAGTGATCGCCTTGGTCGAAACCGGGATGGAAAGCGAAATACCAGCCGCCAATTTCGCGGTCGTGATCGAACCATCCGGGATTTTCGCGGCGGTGACAGCGCCATCGGCGATCTTGGCGGTCGTCACGGAGCCATCCGTCGGCACATTGCCAATGGACTGGCCGGCGCGGAATGCGACCTCGATGTTGCCGGTGCCGGACGGCGGCGCCACCGAGAAGGTCAGCGTCGTGCCGGAGAGCGAGAAGGTGTTTTTCTGCTGATAGACGCCCGAAATGTAAACGTCGATGGCGTTTTCGGAGCCGGGATCGAAAGAAAGAGTGAAAGCGGTCTGCGCGCCCGTGCCATTGAACAGGTCAGGCGTCACGATAGCGTCAGGGTCGCGCTCACCTTCCGTCAGGCGGAAATTCGTCCCGTCATAGACGATGGTGTAGATCGAGCCGGCGATGATATCGCCAGCCACCAGAGCCGTACCATCACCCTTCTTGATCGCCTGGGCGCCAAGGGCCGAGGCATTGACCGTCGCCGCGCCGGTATTCGTGTTCGCGGCCAGGAAGGTCATGCGAATGCCAGCCTGATACGAGGTCAGGGCAATCGCCGGGGTCAGGGTCAAGGCGTTGGCCGTGCCGCCAGCCGTGCCAGCCCACTTATAGAGCGCGGAGTTAACCTGCGCGGCGGCAGCGGTCGCAATGCCGGCCTGGGTCGTCGCGGTGCCTGCCGAGGTCGCCGCCTGGGTGGCGTAACCAGCCGCGTCCTGAATGTTGTCGTTGGCGGTGCCGGGCATCGAGACGATCTGGAAATACGTCCCGTCATAGGTCAGCACGACGACCTGACCGGCGACAATATCGCTTGCAGCCAAGTCCTCGTTGACGCGCTTCTTGATGGCCTTCGCGCCGAGCGAGTTGACGTTGAGAGTTGACGCCATGGTGTTGGTCGCGAGCGCCTTGAAGCGCACGGTCATTCCGACGGTGTACTCGGTCGGCGTCGGTGACAGAGACACGACATAAGCATTTGCCGCCCCGGTATCGGTAACGTATTGGCCGATTTCAGATGGCGACGGAAGGCGGTCAAAGCCGCGCTCAACAGCCGATGCGATTGCCTCGATCTGCGAAGCTCGCGCCGTCGTGTTGGCGACCGGCGCGGTATAATCTTGGCTGTCAAAATAATTGTTCATTAGCGTTTCAGCCCTCGATAAGAGAAATACAGCGTGAGGCCGTGGATCGTGTGCGGTTCCGCGTAGGTCTGGGTGGAAACGATGGTGATGGAGCAGTTCTGACCGAAACCATCGATGTAGGCTTCAGCGACACCCTCGACCGGGGCCGACCAGTAGAACTCGTCCCAATTGGCCTCATCCCAGAAGCCACCGGAGCCGGAGACAGAAAGAGACTGAAACACATCAAATGGCTGGTCTGGATCGGCGTAGTCGTACTGAGCGAACACGCCAAGCTCGGTATCAGCAGAACAATCGGCTTCGATGGAGGCTTTGCCAAATCGCTTGTTCTGCATCGGCAATCCGCAATGATTGAAGGCGAGGCGGCAGAAGGCGTTGACCTCCTGACCATCAAAGCTGGTGCCGGAATCAAGCTGATAGACGTAGCCCTCCTCGGAACCGAAAAAGAGGATTTCGTCACCGTCGTTATCTTCCGATGAGCAGCAGCAGGTAACGGGCATGCCCAGATCGAACGGCATCGCCTCGGGAACCTTGCGACCCATGTAGAAGCTCATCCCGGAGCCGTCCGACCAGAACAGTCGGTATTGATCCTTGGAGCGCACGCGCAGGGAATTGATAGGCGTGATGCCGGCCTTCTTCTTCGACACCAGAAGCGGGTCAACCATCTGAGACATGGTGCCCATCTTGAAGTCGCCGAATGCGGCGGTGGTGCGGACGTCACGCAGGCCGCGATCATCATGGTAGATCGGATAGCCCACACGCTGAATGGTCCATTCGATGCCGCCAGCATCCTTGGTCAACACTTCCAGCGACCAATCGTCCACACTGTTACCGTAAAGAACCGCGACCGTGTTTCGACCGAAGATCAGCATGGTCTGGCCGTAATCTTCGCTGAAGCCCGTCACCTCCTGGCCGATGGCGATTTCGGAGGCGCCAAAGATCGGCGCAAAGACAAGAGGCTCACCCGTACCTGAGTGCTGCACTGAGCCGCCGATGAAGCTCAAGAACAGGTGCATTTTGAAAATCGCAATGTGGTTCGGTGTATCGGCCACCATACCTGTGCGAATTTTGACGAACACAGAGCCGTCCCACTCAAAGGCATTGCCGACCCCGTTCACGCCGTACATGCGATATCGGTCGGATGCGCCGTAGAAATTGTGATTTCGGAACTCGTATTGGCCGCCGATGGGGAGGGCAATCTCGGCGCTGTTGCCGGCGATGGTCGCGACATTGAGGTTGGCGCCAACATCCAGGTTTTCTGCCTGGAGCGTGCCGGTCTGGACCGAGAGGACGAGATAACCAGCGGCATCGCCGGTCGTCCAATCGCCAGAGGAGACGATGACGCGGGTCACGGTGGCGAATGCAGCGGAGGTGGCGCCGGTAATAACGTCGCCAGCCTGGATTTCGTAGGTGCCGCCGGACGTGAAGGCGATTTCGAGGCCGAGAGCCTGCTCGGTCCAGCCCATCGGGCTGGCCTTGTGCATCACGCCCTTGGTCTGCGCCACGTTATCGCGGAAGGCATAGACAGCGCCGTTGTAGACCCAGACGCCGCGCACCGGACCAGTGCCGGGAACCTTCTGGATAAGCGCGCGGGTGGTTTCAATCGCGTCCTGATAATAGGACTGATCAAGCTCGGTGGTGGTGGCGCCGCGCTCGACGCTATCGCCATTGGCGAGCGCGTAGGTGACACCGGAAACCTTCAGCGGTTCATTGTCGATGAACTGACCGACGACGCCGGAGACGGCGAAATAGCCTTCGGCATCGCCACCGCCATAGGAACCGAGCGCGAGGATGGCATCCGAAAGGACGACACCCGTCGCGCCCGATGACCCGCCTGTCACGGTCATTCCTTCGGTGATCTGGACCGACCCTTGATCGAAGATCACATAATGATAGGTGGCGTCCGACGGTTTCGGATGGCCGTCATAACGCTCGAAGCCGTCCACGCGCGCATAACCGCGCTCGACGCTTTCGTAATTGAGGGCTGCAATGGCATGGCCTGCCGGCGTGCGAATGGCCGGGGTGACAAGGTTAAGGCCGCCTTGGAGGACAAAGGATGAGGTCTGGAGCATCAGGCGAGCGGTGCGATGCTGATTTCGAGTTCATCGACCGGGATTTGGTCAAGCTCCAGGTCGCCGAGCATTTCCAGATACTTCACCCGTTCGGTTGCGATGTTGATGTTGGCCTCGTCATGCTCGGCGAGGAGGAGAAGCGCACGATGCTTGATGATGGCGTGGAAGCGTGCGGGGCATCCTGGCTCGTCGTCATCCTCATCGAGGCGGATTGGGGTGATCATGTATTCACCGCGCACGGTGTAGGCATCATCCGGCGTCGGGCCGAAGCACAGTTCGCCGGAGGGAGAAATCGAATAGTGGACCGGGCGATTGTTGGTCTGCGTGCCGCGATCATAGCGACGTCGGAACTCACTCCATTTCATGAAGTACAGGCTCCCCTCGTCGGAAACGCCCGTGCTGGTGCGATAGATGGTCATAAGATCATCTTCAGTGAGCCAAGCGGCCCAATTCGGCACAGCCAGCGCGCTTGCGGAGTATCGCTGCGTTCCCGACGTGATGGAGCATTCAAGATCGGCGCGCATGAAGCGCCAAGTCGTGCGGAGGTTCTGGATCAAGTCCCAGGCGTTCGCCGTGAAATCGACCATCTTCTTGAGGCGGCCAGTCTGACCGACAACAGAGGATGGCTGCGTACCTGAGACAGTGCCGCTTTCCTGTGCGACCGCCTGGACGAGAGCCAGAAAGTTCATGCTTATGCCGCCTGATAAGAGGGGATGACGGTATAGGGGTAGGAATGCACGGCGCGACCGACGATATCGCCGGGGATGCCGTTGACGGTTTCCTGCTCATAGACGGTGCGAACAGCGTTCTTGAGAGCATGCTCGTAGCGTTTATGAATGCGCGACGGGGTGCCGCGCGGGATATAGAGGCCGCGACCGTTGACCGAAACCCAAACAGGCTCCTTGCCGCCAACTTCCTCGGTCGAGGCGATAATGACGGTGACGTAATCGCTTTCGTCATCGACCTTTTTAGGCGCCGGGTGTTCCGCTTCCTCGATGCTTTCGATCTGCACCATATCTCCCTGCATGACGCTGGAGAGCTTGGCGATAACCTGCATACGGTTGGTGGTGGAGGGAATCTCCAGGCCCATGACCTCCTGAGCGAATTTGCGCAGTTCCGGGAGGGTGCATTCGGAAATCGGTTTCGTGATAGTAGCCATTGAGTGACCTCATAAAATGACGCGCCCCCGCCACAAGGACGGGGGCTGGTCGGGTTTGGGACTTTGGTGGATTAGGCGACGGTATCGGAGAACATGGTGGCCTCGACACCGGACTGCGTGACGACGCCACGGACAGCCCACATATCGGTCGCCACGTCCTCAAGCTCGATCCAGTCACCGCGCGCGACACCGCCAAGGGTGGTGCCGTTCAGGGTGATCGTGTCGTCAGACGAGCCAGCCAGCCAAGTGCGCGGCGCGTCAGTGGCGGAGTCAGTCGTGGAACGACCGATGATCATGCCACGGAACACGTCGGCGCCGACCGCCGCCTTGATCAGATAGTTGGAGGTGTTCACTTCGCCGACGACGAAGCGGTACTTGTTGCCGGAGCCGGTTGCCAGAGGCAACGTAAAGGTGCGGGCCGCACCAGCGCCGGTCATATAGATCGTCTTGTTGCCGTGAGCGCGCTCGGAAAGAGTCGTGGTCACAGCCAGCGGAACGATCTGCTGAGCCGGGTTCAACTCATCCAGGATGAGATTGAGCAGTTCACGCAGCGATTTCAGGTGGCCGCGACCAGTCTGCGCGGCCATCTGGCGAGCTTTGGTATTATCAATCGACATTCGCAGTGCCTTTCATTGTTGTTGAGGGTGGGGACAAGCCCCACCCCTTGCGATTGCGCTGACTTAGTTGAATTTGAACGCCGTATAGGCGAACAGCTTGGCGTCCTCGGACTCAGCCGTGGCAACGGTGAAGCCCTTGGCGTTGGAACCAGCGGCACCGATGTAGCCAGAGACGTTGGTCGAACCAGCGACCGCCGCGTCAGACTTAAAGCCGATGTTGGCAACAGCCGCGCCGGTCGCGTCATCGAGGCCGCTTTCGCCGTCGATGTAGATCGCTTCCGATGCGAAGGTGCCGACGATGGTGTCGGTGTCGATGATCAGCGTGCCGGCAGCATCGCCACCAGCCCAGGTGCCGGTATCGGCAAGAACCTGTTTGACGCGACCAGTTGCGCCGGAGGTGGCGCCCTTGATGGTGTGACCAGCCTTGATTTCGGACGTGCCGCCCGAGGAGAAGGCCATCTTCTTGACGGACGGATACGCCACCAGAAGCACGTCACCATCGGTGTTGTTGCCGATGATCACCATATCGGGGATGAAACCCACCTCGATATTGATGCCGGCACCCGTGCCGTAGAAGAAACCAGTGAAAACTTCCTTCATTTTCGTACCTTTCAAAAGAAAAGACCCCCATTTCTGGGGGCCTCAAATCAGGGTTTCCGCGCCGATTACAGGTCGGTGACGGCGACCTCCAGGCGGACCATCCAAGCTTCGTTCAGAATCTTGGCGACGAACCACGTTTTCCAGCCGATGTAGCCACGCTGGCCGAGCGGATCGTCCTTGGTTTTCTGACCGACCGGGATGATGGTCGGTTCAACCGACCCCATGCCACGGAGAGCCACCGTGCCGAAGGCTTCCTTCGCGAACACCAACACCGGATAGACGTCGGAGTTGGTGCCAGAGGTGGACTGCATAGCCACACCGGAGCCAGCCTTGGCCGCGCCACCATCCGCAAACGGCGGAAGGTCCGGCGAGAGGATGAAGCGCAAATCTTCAACAGTGCCGATTTCGCGCTCATGGATGACCGAGCGGCGACCGTATTCCGAAACCGGAGTGAAGCCCGGAATGGAGCGGATATCCGCAGCGCAGTCAGTGTGAGCGACGGCGATAAAGCCAGCTTCCACCGGCTTGGTGCCGTAGTTCGGCGAGCCATCAAGGATGCGCGTGATCATCATGCCCTTCTGGGCCATGAGAGTACGCACAACCGCGCGGCACTTGGTCAGGCTGATCGGGGTGTTGACGTCGGTACGCTGGGTGCCGTTGGCGTACTCAACCTGAGTACCAGCGCGGAGAACGCCGTAGGTCAGCGCCTCGATGGTGCGGCCCACGTTCTCACCGCACTGCACGGCGGCGTCGTTCAGCACGGGGTCGAGGTGGGTATCCTCGATCACGTCGGTCAGTTCAACGACCTGACCGTACTGCTTCAGGGACGCCTGGATGACGTCGTACTGGAACGCAGTCGCCGACGGCGTGACGCCTTCAACGAGCGGCGTGGTGGCCGCCGTGAAGGTGCGCGGACGACGGAACTCGATGGTCGTGCCTTTGTTTTTCGGCATCTGCTTGGTGAGGCCGAGCTTGTCCAGCACAGTGACCGGGCCGGCGTGCTTCAGAATTTCACGCTCGAAATAGATCACCGTACCTTTGGACGGGGAGACGTTGGTGGAAGTGGTCTGCGACATTTACAGGTTCCTTTTAGCGTTGCTCGGCGCGCTGCTTCTTTTGCTCATCCATGCGCTCGAAATACTCCCAAGCCGCGTTCTCATCATCCGGCACGCCGCCTTGGACCTTTGCAGGGCCACGGTTCGATGGGGTTGATGCGGACTCAAGCTGGTGTTTCCGGCGAGGATCGCCGCTGTTGCTGGGTTTGCCCGATGCGGGCTGTTTGGTGGTGGTCGAAATGCCTGCGGAGTCTTTGTAGAGCTTCACGATGTAAGCGACTTCATTGCCGTCAACGATGCTCTTGGCGTTGCGCTGCACCCCTTCCTGCACGAGGCGGGGCTGGTTTTTGTACCATTCAGCGAACTCTTTAGAGCCGGCGATGCTGGAGTAGTCGGGATGCGCCTCAGCCACAATCTGCGCTTGGACTTCGAGGTTTGCATCGCGGCGCTCCTGCGAAATGCCGCTGAGTTCACGTTCTGCACGTTCCGCGCGCTCGATGGCCGTCTTGGTGCGGTTTTCAAGGACAGAAATGACCTTTTTGACCGGCCCAAAGACCTCCGGGTAATCCTCGGCGGCTTGCGTGAA
>ERZ650308.1787-NODE-1787-length-10877-cov-6.742654_pt1 | contig 10877 bp, 18 predicted proteins | sample MGYA00376244_ERZ650308 | MGnify/ENA primary metagenome ERZ650308 (study PRJEB26733, sample SAMN07839295) | wastewater metagenome | biome: small river; feature: stream; material: water | place: USA: North Carolina | collected 2016-04-26 ...
ATACGCGCTGGCGGTCCTCGACTACCACCAGGATGCCACGACGCCCGGACACAGCGCGCACACGGCGATGTTCGTCCCGCGCTACTCGGAAGCCTGGACGTTCTGGTCGCGCTTCAACGGCGGCTCCAATGCGGTGCTGAAGCAGGCCGAGTTTGCCGAACTGATCGAGGAACGGCGCTTCGACATCAACGATCCCGCCGCCGCCTCGCTGCTCGACGTCGTGCGCACCTTGAAGATGAAGAAGGACGTCGACTACGACAGCCTGACCTACCAGTCCAACGGCGGCGTCGTGCTGAACTATTCCGAGAAGGTGTCGGCGCAGGGCAAGTCCGGCACGCTACCCGAGAAGCTGACGATCGGCATGCCGGTCTACTACCGCGGCGAGCCGTTCGCGGTAGACGTCTTCGTTCGCTACAAGCTGACGCAAGGCGTAGTGACGTTCAATCTGAAGGTCGACCGGCCTGACCTCGTCGAGGAGGAAGCCTTCAAGACATTCACCGAGAAGGTCGCGAACGACACCGCTATCGATGTCTACATCGGCCGGACATAGCCGCCGCCCGGTGTAAATAGACCCGGCGGGTGTTCGCACCGCCCGCCGGGAAACTCCCTTCACAACCTCTAGCAGGAGCACGAAACCCATGTGGCACAAGCCCGAGACCGCGCCGGAACCGAAGTCGCACATCATCGCGCTGACCAACGACGGCGGCACCTCGATCCCGCTTTACGTCCACCCCAAGCGCGGCTTCATCGGTGCCGACGGCGAGGTCTACGACAGCGACTTCCTGACGTCCGAATGCAGCTGGTGGTCGCACGCCCCGGAGGGCTATACGTTCTGGATCGAGCGCAACGACGACGGCCTCGTCCTGGAGGATGTCGACACCGAGGCGACGCTGACGAGCGAGGAGACGGCGCCAATCGCCGTGCGTGAAGAAGCCGTCGAGTAAACAGTCAACCGGAGTGATGTGATGTTGCAGGTAGTGGAGCGGGACAAGGCCAAGGCGAAGCGTAAGCTGAACCGCCCGAATCGGGATCCGGCATTCGCCGATATCCTGAAGGCGATCGAGCACTTGACACCGAAGGAGGTCGCAGAACGCGGCGGCTACATCGGCGCCTCGACCGTCGCCAACTGGCGCGCCGGAAATGTCCGCTGCCCGCTCCACTACACGCTGACCGCCGCGGCCAAGGCGGCTGGGATGGAGTATCGCCTGGAGAAGATCAGGTCCGGGCGAGGTCGCAGGGGGTGAACAATGGCCAGCATCTTCCGACCGTCATGGCGGGGGCCGGACGGTAAGGTGCAGACGGGCGAGGTCTGGCATGGCCGCGTCTACCACGCCGGGCGCAAGCGGACCAAGTCACTGGAGACGACGCGCGCGGCCGTGGCGCGCCAGCGCCTCGAGGAATGGGTCGACGATCTGAAGGCCAACGGCTGGCGCTCCTCCGTCAAACACCCGTTTGCGGACGCGTCCCGCCGCTTCCAGGACGAGCACTTCCCGCGGCTCAAGGCGGCATCATCCGACCGCTACGCGACGAGCCTCCTGGCGCTGACCCGCCACTTTGGCGGCATGGCGGTCGAGGACATTGGGCGTTCGGATCTGGCCGCATTCGAGGCGGCCCGGCGCAAGGGCGGGTCGGCGAACGCCACCATCCGGCGCGACCTGCAGTGCCTATCGGCGCTGCTGCGCTGTGCCGGAGAATGGGAGTGGCTGCGCAGCAACGTCGCCGCCGAGTTCCTGCAGAGCGCCAACCGTCGGGGGCTGTCCGAACCGCCGCCGCGCACGCGCTACCTCGGGCACGAGGAAGAGAGCGCCATCCTGCACCGCATCCTGGCGCGCATGGAAACCCGCCGCTACGGCAGCTATCACTTCCACCGCGACTTCATGCTGTGGGCGGCGATCATCCTGGCAATCGATACCGGGCTCCGCCGGGAAGAGCTGCTCGGTCTCGAATGGCGCGACGTCGACCTCGAGGCCAATCAGATCACGGTCCGGGCGGAGCGGGCAAAGAGCGGGCTTCACCGGGCCGTGCCGCTGCTCGAGCGCGCGCGCAAGATCCTCGTCAACAACCTGCCGCGCCGGACACGCTTCATGCTGCATGACAGCGACGGCGAGCGCTACGCCGATCTGGCGCCGTGGCTGAAGGCCACGGCAGCCGAGGTCGGCATCACCGATCTGCGCTGGCACGACCTGCGCCGAACCTGCGGCTGCCGCCTGCTCCAGGATCACGGATTGCCGATGGAGAAGGTTTCGCTCTGGCTTGGGCATTCCTCGATCGCGATCACCGAACGCGCCTACGCCTTCCTCGACGTCCGCCACCTTCACGCCGCCATCGCCGCCCAACGCCAGCCAGTGCTACCAGCCGCATGACGTTCCGCATCACCAGGATCAAGCCCGATGGGATCACGTTCGGCCTCACCGGCATCGAGGCGCGCGGCTGGCCGTGCCCCTATTGCGCGACGATCATGACCAACGGCTGTGACGTGCGCGAGACGCTGGCGACAACGGATCACGTTCTCCCCCTGAGCCGCGGCGGGCCTAACGTGCGCGACAATTTCCTCGCGGTGTGCAGCCGCTGCAACGGCGACAAGTCGAACCTCACGCCGTTCGAATGGGCGGGGATCCTGCTCTGTGACCAGGACGGAAGATTCCCGCACGTCTCGAACCTCATCGAGATCATCGCCGAGCACGGCGACTACGACGACGAAGTGCGGGCGGAGATGTACGCCGACATAGGGCGTGGGTTCCTGATGGGGAAGCGCGGCATCCGGGTGTGGAACGAACCGCCCCGGCGCAAACGGTTTCAGATCCCGAAGTTCGTCGAGACGGAACCCGAAATGGCGGCACGCGAGGCGGCCGAGATCGAGCGGCGCGCGCGCATCGCCGAAACCGCGCTATACACGTGTCTCCGCATCCCGCGCTCGCATTGGACATTCCAGCCGCCCGACAAGGTGCGCGTGCTGCTCGGATCGATCGCCGAGACGTTCACTGTGTTTGATGCTGACCTGCTCGCGGCCGAGATCGTGACGCACCCGCGCTACGGGTTTCTGCGCCTGCAAGCTGCCGAGTGATCAGCGCCCAGGCGAGGACACATCCATCACGGCGCAGCTCGATTGCGTTGGCGTCCAGGCGCTCGTCGACCGTCACCGGGAAGCCGCAGAAGCGCAGCTGTGTCGGGCTGGTCCTGTCGATCAGCGCCAGCATCGGGCCATCTGGCGAGCAGATGCCGGGCCCATAGACGAGGCGGCAGTCGTCAGGCTTGACACGGTACTTCGCCTCGACGCCCTGCAGCAGGTCGATAATGACGTCGCGCGCGGCGCTCATGCGGTGCTCCTGAAAAGGGTGGAGCCCGGGGGCGGAAACCCGGGCTCCTGGGACGGACGGAAACCGGTGCGGGGTGGCGCCCGGTAGTGGTGACGATGCACTGATTTGCGGCCGCCGGCTAGACGAACCCGCGTTAACGAACGAAAGGGGAATGTGTAGCGCTCAGCTCGGCATTACGAGAACGCAACGAGAACGCAGGAGAACAGCAGCCAAGTTTTGGACTACGCGCCTGAATCGCGCCTCTCGTAAGAGCGCGCAAATCGCTGATCTTGATTTCAGATTCCAGCTATTAGCGGCGCGTTCTTGCCGGAGTTAGACTCCGGCAGATAAAGTGGCTTAACCAACCCTCTGGCAATATTTAGTGCCCCTGGCCGCAAGTCGATTCCGGTTGTGGCGTTGACGTCAGCGACGATGGCGCACCGCTTTTCGTAGGCGCGAATGTACTCTTGAATGTAGCGAAGGTCGGCGATTGTCGACTGAATGGGCGAGCACCCATACGTCGTCGGCGCTGCCCGCACCGGCATCAAGCTCGAGGCCCGCACGATGGCGGGCGCAGCGAGGAGTGATGCCAACCCGGTGATGAGCCCTCGGCGGGAAATGTCGGCCATGGTTCACGTCCTCATCTGCCACGCGCTCAACAGCGCCTGCTCATAGTCGTGCTTGAGCATATCCATGTCGATCAGAAAAGCGCGCTCGCGCGCGACGAGCTTCATGCGCTGCGGATGCCCGCGCTTTGCCCGGCGTTTTGCTCGGGCCGGAGAGCGGCACTCCGACCAATCCTCGACAATCTCGGGCGGGATATCGTGCTGCACGACGCGGATACCGCACAGTTCGGTAAGGCGCCCGGTACCGATTGCCCCGGTCCGGGCCGCTGGGACCGTGATGAAACCTTCGGCAACTTGTTCGAGACCACGGCGGAACCCTGCCGACATCAGCAACTCGTTGCGCGGGCTGTGCTCAGAAAATTCCTTCAGCATGGCGGCAAGATCATCGAGAGAGAACGCGTTAGCCATGGGACAGGCGCTCCATCTCCGCGATCTTCGTCAGCACTTGCCCGCAGAATTTTCGCGCATCGGCTAGTTCATGGAAAGCCCGCGCCATCATCGTTGGTGTGTGCCACACACCAACGGCTACGCCGAGCATCAGCCCGGCGCGATGGGATTTAATTATAGTCATTGGCTTCTTACCTCATTTGCTCGTGTTCAATCTCTCGACGCCACCGATCTGTATCAGTGTATCGGCAGTCAGGATGCTCCGGCTCTCCGCGCCAGCCCGACCCGTCGCAGTCTGGGCAGTCGTCGCTGTTGATCCTCTCGGCTATCGCCTCCGGCGCCTGCCCCGTCCCGTTGCACGTCTTACAGAACTTCGGGTGACATGAGCATGGCCGATAAATCACGTCACGCTCGTAGCCCTCAAAAAACTCGTCGTCGCTCATGGCAACGCCGGAGTGGCAGCCCTCCTTGCCACAGCCGCTATGCGTGCTCTCGCGCATGGCTACCTCATTCGTTGCTATTTTCGGCCGCTGTTGCCGGGACGGCCACCGTGCCACTCTTGATGCCGAATAACGCGGTCGATGTACCCGTAGACTTCTTCGGCAGCGCGCGATGCCCAATTCACATCATCGAACCGTTCCGGGTGGTAGTTCCCGGCGATAATCTTCGCAATCGTCTCCTTCACAAGAGCCTGCTTGCGATAGATCACGTCGGCGCGGTCGCCCTTGATCGTCGTCCCTTGCTCCAAATCAGCCATGGCACAGCTACTCTGTTTTGAACGCCAAACCAACAGCAGGTCAGCACCACCGTCCATCATCGGATAGGCGCGAACCGTCTCGCCGTTCCAATCCGACTCGACGACGATGCCGAGGTGCTTGGCCAGCGCCACCATCTCGTCGGCGACTGCTTCCATGTTCGATGTCGCGTCCGTCTCAACTTTCAATGTCAGGTGCACGGCTACCCTTCCTGTTGCAGTTTCTCAGCCGCGCGCCGCTCAAGGTCGGTTACGACTGAGGCGATGTCGTCGATGGTCAAATCGTTGACTGCACTCTCGATGCACTTCGCGCAGTAGTCGGCTAGGAACTTGTTGTGGATCGCGCCGCCGCACTGTTTGCACGCCGGCACCGGCTTCCATTCGGCTGGCATCGCTACCCTTCCTTTCGAGTTTGCAAGAGATCACGTGCCTTGCGGCAGTGATCCATGTCGATCTCGTTGCCGTCGATGTCAGATGTCAAAACATGATTGTACTTGCCCAACGGCATAACGTCGGCAAATGAGGCGAACGGCTCTAGCGCAGCCTCCAGTTCTGCCACGCGCCTGCTCAGCGCCAACTCGCGGCCTGCCGCATCGACAACTGGGATTTCGTCCGGCATGAGTGGCCTCGGTCCTGGCAGGCTCATGTCTTACCCTTCCTGTCGCTATCGGTTCAAACTCAGGTGCTCATAATTGAAATCGTTCACCGCTGGCTCCCATGAGCATTTTTCGCAGACGACTTTGCCATTTGCCAGTTGCTCCATCCGGTGACGACCGCAGCGCGGGCACGCCATATCGACGTACGTGATATGCGCGTGGTCGTCTCGCGACTGCCGTTCTGCCTCTTCCCACGTCAGCTCTCGCGGTTGCTTGTCGCTCACAGCGTTACCTCATTCGTTGGAGTGCGCGCGACACGCACTCGGCCAAGTCGTCGCTCTCAGTCTTTGCCAGCACTCTGCCGTCGATCTGGGGTTCCTGGATCACGCAGCCATACAACGGCTCGCTCTTGCGGGTTTGGCCCTTGCCGATCATCCACCACTTGCCGGTGGCCTCAAGGCGCTCGACAAGCTGCGCGGTAGTAATCGGCTCCGTCATCGTGTCCAGTTCCATGGCTACCTCATTAAGCGGCTTGTTTCTGACAAACTGCGCGGGCGACGGCTGCCGCGCGCTGGAGAGCGAGATCGCCAGCCGCTCGCAGGCCCACGAGACCACCCGTCAGACCCTTCAGCTCCTCCGCGGCCGGCTCCACGAGGCGCTCTCGCTCTCAACGGACGGGGCCAGCGACAAGGACATCTTCGAGCGCATCGAGCAGCTCAGCACGGCCCAAACCACGATCCGCGCACACGACCTCAAGCACATCGAGAGCTTGGGCCAGCGCATCCGGGACCTTGAGCGCCAGATCCAGCAGGAGCGCAAACAGTACCACGCAGGCGCCCAAGCTGTCGCCGAGCGCCTGCGCAACATCATGAGCACCTGTTTCGGCGGGAGCCGGTCGGGCGATCTTTACTTCCAGCTGGCCGACATGGAGAAGTGGATCCCGAAGTTCACCTCAGAGTGGTCGGCGAACCATGGCCGTTGGCACGAGTTGTGCCAACGGCTGGGGCTAGCCGCGCACATCGACAATCTCGCGGCGGTTCTCAAACACATCGAGCAGCGCGTGCCAGCGGACCTCGTTGGGAGCCTGGAGCATGAGCGCAAGCGGTCGAAGCTGCTCGCCGAGGAGGCGACTGCGGAGCAGCGCCTCGCCAGCGCCGCAGCCACCGGCCACGACCATGCGCGCGGCCTCCTCGTGGCGATCGCCGAGGTGTTCGGGCGCGTCGACGACCTCGACTCTCTGCCGGCGAAGGTCCGCGAGCTCAGCGACGCCCGCCGCGCCTCACTGGCAAAGGTCGATCGGCTGCAGGCCGCGAAGAGTTCGCCAACGCCGTGGTGGTCATCGACCACAGGCCGCGCCCGTTGCCCGGTCTGCCACCGCATGGCGCCGGTGAAGGACGGGTGCTTCCAGCCGCACACCTCGGGCGAGTCGACCTGCTCCGGCTCGGCTGGCCAGACCGGCCTCCTCCGCGCGTGGCGGGAGTGGCTCATGGGCAAAGACGTGGGTCTCCACTACGGTTGGTCTGACAGCGAGCTCCGTGCCAAGTTCGACGAGCACGCCGCCGAGGCGCGCCGCCTGACCGACGCGTTGCAGAAGCACATCGGCGACCTCGCCGAAGCCCTGAACGAGAAGACGGCCGCGCTCGATGCCGTCCCCGCCCAGCTCGCCGCGCTGAGGGACACGGCCGACGCCGCGCATGCTGCGATGAGGCGGCTTGGGTGGGATGGCAGCACCTACCCGGACGAGTGGGCTATCGCCTGCTTTTCCTCGAACGCGCGCTTCTCTGAGGATGTGCGCACGCTCCGGGAGAAGGTCGGCGTTCTGGAGGCGCAACTCGTTGCCGCTGGCGATGACACGGACGAGATCGAGGCCGTGCGCGAAGCCATTGGCGTCCCCGCTGGCAAGCCGCTCATGTCCTACGTCGTCCACGCCGCCGCCGGCATGCAGGCTCTGGCGATCCTCGGCTGGCAGGGCGGCCACCCCATGGAGTGGGCGACGAAGCGCGCCGCCGCCGAGGCCGACCTGCGCGGGGCCTTCGCCGAGGCCGAGCTCGTGGGCAGCGACCACGCGGCGATGGTTCGGCAGTTGTGGGGCGACATCCGCAGACTTAGCGCCAGTACCACCGACGCTCGTATTTGTCTGCACTCCAAAACCCACGATATCAAGGACTGCAAGGACGAGCTCGCCGCCGCCGCGAAGCGCATTCAGGTGTTCCGCGACTGGCTCATCGGCATGACGCCTGCTGGCACGTCGACGGCCTTGAGCGATGACGAGCTGATCCGCGCCGTCCAGTTTGTGCCTCGCGCCGACTTCGACGCGCAGACGGTATGGACCGACTCGCTCGCCAAGGAGTGCGCCCACCTGCGGTCGCTCATCGAGGTCATGGCCGACATCAAGCGCCGCCTGAACGCGCTCCCGAGCCTGTCCACGTGAACATGTCCAAGCGGACAGCCGCAGAAATCGGTTTGCACGGCCCGCAGCCCGTGATAGGAGAAGCGCCATGACCGCACACACACTGATCACCGGCGAAGGCCCTCGCGCCCGCACTATCCTGGATCGCCTCGCCCGCCGCATCGGCCTCGGCTCCGGCCAGATCCTCCTCGCCACCCTGGAGTCGCTCGACGACAAGCAGGAGCAAGCCATCGCCGACGCGATGAAGCCGCTCCTGCCGACCGACCCGCCCGCGAAGGTCCCCGCGGACCTCAAGCTGACGGGTTGACCGATCGCCCAGGTCCGCCCATCCTTGGTGGGCAAGGGGTTCGGTCACATCAAGGCCCGGTGGTTCGCCACCGGGCCTTTTTCGTGCCTACGGCTGGGGCCCGGCGGTGGGGCAGAGGTCGTAGGTCTGCGAGCAGAGCTTGAGCTGCGCGTCCGTGCTGTTCGGGCCCTCGGTGAGCTTGCACCACGCGTAGTCCATGCGGCAGCTGTCCTGCTTGGCCTCCGGGAACGGGCTGGCGCAGTCGGAAAACGCCTTCATGCAGGCGTCGCGGTCGCCGGGCACGCCGCACACCTCGGCCTCAAGGGCGCAGACCTCGGCCTGCAGGATGCAGATGTCGAGCTCGGCCGGGAGGTCAATGTTGGGCGAGGGCGGCGGGGTCTCGTTGGGGGCGAGGACGAGTAGAGCGAGGAACAGGATCGGCATGGGCCGACTCTGCTCCTCGCGGGCGCCTGCGTCGACTATCGGCCGGTGCGTTCCTTGTCCGCCAAGGCGAGGCGGAAGCGATTGCGTGCCGCCACGAGACCGGGGGTGGCAGCGTCGTGCAGGGCGGCGAACGGAACGAGCCGGTCGGCCTTGTAGTCGGCGAGGGTCGGGGCCACCAGCGGGTAGAGCCGCGCCACCTCCTCGATCGTCCGGATCTCGACCAGCACCCCAAGCCGATCGCCCACCCACAGCCCGAAGCCGTCCGCGTCGATGCGCAGCATGAGCCGGTCCACCGTGGCGTCGCGGCCGTCCGCGTAGAACACGATCCTGCCCATCGCGTCGACCTCCCACGCCGGCGCCCACGGCTTGCCGGTGCCGCGGTCAAACGCGAGCACCCTGCCACCGGTCTCAAAAACGGCTTCTTCGCTCATGAGTTTGTGACGCTGGTTGGCGAGCGCGCGGACGGTCCCGCGAAATTGCTCCTTGTTCATCTCCGTGTCTGTGGGGTCGGTCTTCTCGATGGCTTCGAGGAGCTCCCACAGGCACGTGGCCACCAACGTGTCGACGACGGGCCGTTCGCCCACGGGCGACGAGGCCAGCCGCTGCAGGTCGGCGTGGGTCTGCTCCACCTCGGCGGCGCTCGGCATGCGGGCCGTGTGGCCCATCGCGTGCCGGATGTCGGCGTGGTGGTCGCGCGTGTCCTTGGCCGGCTCGAAGTACACCGCCGGGCTCTCGATGATGACCTGCTGCCGCTCGTTCATGTGCGCCCGGAGGCCGAGCATTCGCGCAAGGTCGGCGAGGCGGTCGAAGGGCGTGGCCTCGCTGGCCAGCGACCAGCCGTGGTGCCAGGCGAAGGCGCTGTAGGCCGCCACGTCGCGCGGGTCGCCCTTCTCGACGTGCTCCCGCAGGGCCTTGCGCAGCGTGTCCGACCAGCCGTCCTCCATCCAGGCGTGGGCGTTCTCGCGGTCCAGGCCGGCCTTGTCGAGCTTCTCCAGCAAAGCCTGCGCGAACCCGGCGACCAGCCCCGAAAGCGGCCCGTCCGGCTTGTCGATGAGGGCGAGACGGAGCCGCAACGCCGTCTCGGGCTTCGGCAGCCCGGGCAGGCCCAGCTGGCGGTCCTTCGCCGCCTCGGTCGGCTCCGGGAGCGGATCGCCGGCGCGCTTGAGGTACGCCCGGCGCCCGCCAGGCCCGGGGTAGATGGTCCGCTCCAGCGCGGCCGGCAGGTGGTCGAACGGGTTGATGTTGGTGCCGCTCCAGTCACGGGCCCGGAAAGCCTCGATCTCGGCGACCTCGGCGTCGGTCCACAGCGCGGCCTTGGGCGCGAGCTCGGCTGCCTCGGGCCCGCCGAGGCCCATGTCCGCGCACAAAGCGAGGGTGAGCTCGACGCGGCGGTGGATCGGCGCGACGAGCAGCGCGAGCTGGCCTGCCTCCACCTGCCCCGCGAGCCGAGCCTGGAGCGTCGCCGGCATGGCGTTGGCGTACTCGTCGCCCTCCGCGCGGGCGAGCTTGCGGGCCCACGCGTGCCAGCCCTTCAGCTGGGCGCGCGACGCCTCGATGACCCGGGCGTCGGTCCGGAGCGCGGCGATGGCATCACGGATGGTGTCCACCGTCTCCTTGCCACAGGCGGAGAGCATTTCGGGGCCGGTGAGTTCTTCGAGCTGCGCGAGCAGGGGCGCGCGGTTGGGCGGATCGGCCTGAGCGCTCAACTCGTTGGCGAGGCGTGCCCCGAGGCGGGCGACCTCGCCCAGCTTCTCCTCCAACGCGTCCGCGGCGGTGGCGTACAGGCTGGCGAGGTCACGAAGCTCCTCCACCTCGAAGGTCACGTCGTCGACCGGATCGGAGGGGTCGTCGCTCCCGTCGTGCGGCTTGGCCGGGATGACGCACCCGGCGGCGAGGTGGCTGGCGGTCTTGCGGAGCCGCTCGACGAGCGAGGGCGGCGTGTCTTGGGATGGATCGGTCATGGGCACGTAGGACGGTGCCCGAGGCGCGCCGATTCGATCCGTGAACAGTCCTCCCCGCCCAGCCGTCCAAGCGGGCCATGGCAGGCGTCAACAAGGCGATCATCCTCGGCCACCTCG
>ERZ650308.1788-NODE-1788-length-10872-cov-45.272534_pt1 | contig 10872 bp, 7 predicted proteins | sample MGYA00376244_ERZ650308 | MGnify/ENA primary metagenome ERZ650308 (study PRJEB26733, sample SAMN07839295) | wastewater metagenome | biome: small river; feature: stream; material: water | place: USA: North Carolina | collected 2016-04-26 ...
TAGGAATGCAGACCACGTTCCCACGACTGTTACTCAAGCATGCCAGCGAGCGCCCAGGCGCCCCGGCCATGCGCGAGAAGGAATACGGCATTTGGCAAACCACGTCTTGGGCCGACATGGCTCAGATGGTGGAGCACATGGCGTGCGGCTTGCACCAAGCCGGTTTGACACGCGGCGAGCACTTGGTGGTGATTGGCTCCAACCGTCCCCGCCTGTACGCCACCATGTTGGCCGCGCAATCGTTGGGCGCGATTCCAATCCCCTTGTACCAAGACGCCGCAGGCCCTGAGTGCGTGTTCCCATTGAACAACGCCGAAGTGCGCTTCTGCGTGGTCGAAGACCAAGAACAGGTCGACAAGCTGTTGGAGATTCGTGAGCAATGCCCACAAATCGCCCACATCTTCTTTGATGACCCACGCGGCTTGCGCAAGTACGACGAGCCAGGCTTGGCTTCGCTCGAAGAATTGCTGGCTGCTGGCGCCGTGTTTGCCAAGCAACACCCAGATTTCTATTTGGACGAAGTCGAAAAAGCACACCACGACGACGTGGGCGCGATGTTCTTCACCTCGGGTACCACCGGTAACCCCAAGGGTGTGGTGCACACGCACAACTCACTCATCAACCGTGCGGAAGCGGGCGCCTTGTTTGACAAGCTCACGTCGCATGAAGATGTGTTGGCGTATTTGCCACCGGCTTGGATTGGTCAAAACATTTTCAGCTACGCCCAGTGGTTGTACTGCGGCTATGTGGTGAACTGCCCTGAGTCTGCGGCCACCGTCACCATCGACTTGAAAGAAGTCGGCCCCACTTACTACTTCGCGCCACCCCGCGTGTTTGAAGGCTTGCTCACCAGCGTGATGATTCGCATGGAAGATGCAGGCGCGATCAAGCGTGGCATGTTCCATTACTTCATGGACGTGGCGCGCAAATACGGCCCCACCAAGATGGATGGCAAGTCGATTGGTTTGGTGGGCGGCTTGCTCTACACCTTGGGTAACTTCTTTGTGTACGGCCCCTTGCGTAACAACCTCGGCATGAGCCGCGTGCGCGTGGCGTACACCGCGGGTGAAGCGATTGGCCCAGACTTGTTCAGCTTCTACCGCTCCATTGGTGTGAACTTGAAGCAGCTCTACGGTTCTACCGAAACCGCGGTGTTCGTTTGCTTGCAGCCTGACAACGAAGCGCGTGCCGACACCGTGGGTGTGCCCTGTGCCGGCGTGGAAATCAAAGTGGCCGACAACGGCGAAATCTTGGTCAAGTCACCTGGCTTGCTCAAGGGCTATTACAAAAACGACAAAGCCACCGAAGAGGTGCTCACTGCCGATGGTTGGTACCACACCAGCGATGCGGGCTTCTTGGATGCGCATGGTCACCTGAAGATCATTGACCGCGTCAAAGACGTGGGCCGCATCAAAGGCGGCAGCAACGACGGCGCCATGTTTGCGCCCAAGTACGTCGAGAACAAACTCAAGTTCTTCCCGCACATCAAAGAAGTGGTGGCCTATGGCGACCAACGCGAAAAAGTGTGCGTGATGATCAACATCGACATGGAAGCCGTGGGTAACTGGGCTGAGCGTCAAAACTTGCCTTACGCAGGCTATACCGACTTGGCGCAAAAGCCAGAGGTGTATCAGTTGATCAAAGAGTGCGTCGAGAAGGTCAACGCTGACTTGGCAGCTGACGAACTCTTGGCCGGTAGCCAAGTGAGCCGCTTCCTCGTGTTGCACAAAGAACTCGATGCCGATGACGGCGAACTCACCCGTACCAACAAAGTGCGTCGCGGTTTCATCGCCGAAAAATACGACGCCTTGGTGGGTGCCCTGTACAACGGCGCCACCGAGCAATTCATTGAAACCGTGGTGAAGTTTGAAGACGGTCGCACCGGCAGCGTGAGCGCCACGCTCAAACTGTCTGACGCCAAAACCTTCACGCCTGTGGGGAAAGCAGCATGAGCAAGAAAATCGGCGACGTCATCCTCGACGTCAAAAACATCAGTTTGCGTTTCGGTGGCGTCAAGGCGCTGACCGACATTTCGTTCAACGTCAAAGAGCACGAAGTGCGCGCCATCATTGGCCCCAACGGTGCAGGCAAGAGCTCCATGCTCAACTGCATCAACGGCGTGTACACGCCGCAAGAAGGCTCCATCACCTTCCGTGGACAAACCTTTGATCACATGGACAGCCACCAAGTGGCCACCATGGGCATTGCGCGCACCTTCCAAAACTTGGCCTTGTTCAAAGGCATGAGCGTGATTGACAACATCATGACGGGCCGCAACCTGCGCATCAAGAGCAACCTGTTCATGCAGGCCTTGCGCATCGGCCCCGCACAACGCGAGGAAGAAGAGCATCGCGAAAAGGTTGAACACATCATCGACTTTTTGGAAATCCAAGCGCACCGCAAAACGCCTGTGGGCCAGCTGCCCTACGGTTTGCAAAAGCGCGTCGACTTAGGTCGCGCCTTGGCGATGGAGCCACAAGTGTTGCTGCTCGACGAACCCATGGCCGGCATGAACGTCGAAGAGAAACAAGACATGTGCCGCTTCATTTTGGATGTGAACGAAGAGTTCGGCACCACCATCGTGTTGATTGAGCACGACATGGGTGTGGTGATGGACATTTCGGATCGCGTGGTCGTGCTTGACTACGGCAAAAAGATTGGCGATGGCACCCCCGATGAGGTGCGCAACAACGAGGAAGTCATCAGCGCTTACCTCGGCACTTCACACTAAGGACAAGAACATGGCATTTTTTCTAGAAGCCCTTTTCGGCGGCCTGATGGCCGGCATGTTGTATTCGTTGGTCGCACTTGGCTTTGTCTTGATTTTCAAAGCCTCAGGCGTTTTCAACTTTGCGCAAGGCGCGATGGTGTTGTTTGCGGCGCTGGCCATGGCTCGTTTTTCCGAGTGGGTGCCTGGCTGGCTCGGCATCAACAGCCAGTTCTTGGCCAACGTGATTGCCTTTGTGTTGGCTGGCGCGTGCATGTTTGTGTTGGCGTGGACGATCGAGCGCTTGGTGTTGCGCCACTTGGTCAACCAAGAAGGCGTGACCTTGTTGATGGCCACCTTGGGCATCACCTACTTCTTGGACGGTTTGGGCCAAGGCATCTTTGGCAGCGACATCTACAAGATTGATGTGGGCATGCCCAAAGATCCCGTGTTCTTGCTTGACTCAGTCTTTGAAGGCGGCGTCATGATCAACCTCGAAGACGTGTATGCCGCTTGCATTGCTGCTTTGCTGGTGTTCGTGTTGTCGATGTTTTTCCAAAAAACCACCACAGGCCGCGCACTGCGCGCTGTGGCCGATGACCACCAAGCGGCTCAGTCGATCGGTATTCCACTCAACCGCATTTGGGTCATCGTGTGGTTTGTGGCTGGCTTGACGGCGTTGGTCGCCGGCATCATTTGGGGCTCCAAGATGGGGGTGCAGTTCTCGCTGACCACCGTGGCTTTGCGTGCCTTGCCCGTGATTATTTTGGGCGGTTTGACCTCGGTGCCTGGCGCCATCATTGGCGGTTTGATCATCGGCGTCGGGGAAAAACTCTCTGAGGTGTATGTCGGCCCCATGGTGGGCGGCGGCATTGAGATTTGGTTTGCCTATGTGTTGGCCTTGGTCTTCTTGTTGTTCCGTCCACAAGGTTTGTTCGGCGAAAAAATCATTGACCGCGTGTAAGGAGAAAAAGAAATGTTTTACAGAGAAAACGGTCAATTCAAAACGAGCTATCGCACAGATCAACAGATCTTTCCGATTGCCCAAGATCGCTGGGTCATTCTTGCGCTGGTCGCATTTGCTTTCATCGGCATTCCGGCGATGGTCGACGAGTACATGTACCGCGCTATTTTGATTCCCTTCCTCATCTTGTCGTTGGCAGCGTTGGGGGTGAACATCTTGGTGGGCTACTGCGGTCAGATTTCATTGGGCTCAGGCGCCTTCATGGCGGTGGGCGCCTACATGGCCTACAACACCTACATCCGCATTGAGGGTGTGCCGCTGATCTTGGCCTTGCTGTCGGGCGGTTTCTTTGCCACGCTGGTGGGTATCTTTTTCGGGATTCCCAGCTTGCGTGTGAAAGGCTTGTACTTGGCGGTCGCCACCTTGGCTGCGCAGTTCTTCTGCGATTGGGCTTTCTTGCGCATTGGTTGGTTCACCAACAACAACGCATCAGGCTCGGTCTCGGTGTCGAACTTGAGCGTGATGGGCTTGCCTGTCGGCACCCCTGTCGAAAAGTATTTGTTCTGCTTGTCGTTTCTCGTGGTCTTTGGCTTGCTCGCCAAAAACTTGGTGCGCTCTGCCATTGGCCGTGAGTGGATGGCCATTCGCGACATGGACGTGGCCGCTGCCGTGATTGGCATTCGCCCTGTTTACGCCAAGCTCAGTGCTTTCGCGGTGAGCTCATTCATCGTGGGCGTGGCGGGTGCGTTGTGGGGCTTTATTCACCTGGGTTCGTGGGAGCCTGCTGCGTTCTCGATTGACCGCAGCTTCCAGTTGCTGTTCATGGTCATCATCGGTGGCATGGGCTCCATCATGGGCAGCTTCTTTGGTGCCGCCTTCATCGTGATCTTGCCCATTTTCTTGAACCAGTTCTTGCCCGTGTTTGGCGAGGTGTTTGGTATCGCCATCTCCACCGCCACCGTGTCGCACGTGGAGTCCATGGTCTTTGGTGCGCTGATTGTTTGGTTCCTGATTGTTGAGCCACACGGCTTGGCAAAGCTGTGGTCGATTGCCAAACAAAAGCTTCGCCTGTGGCCTTTCCCTCATTGATTTTCCTTGACCTCTAAAAAACTTTTAACAGGAGACAACCCATGAAGTTTCGTCAAATCACAACAGCCGTGACCTTGTTCGCTGCTGCCATCACCGGCAGCTTGGTGAGCACGCAAGCTGCTGCACAAGCCAAAGAGCAGTTTTTCCCTGCGTTGGTGTACCGCACAGGTGCCTATGCCCCTAACGGCATTCCTTTTGCGAACGGTTTCATTGACTACCTCAAACTCACCAATGAGCGTGGCGGCATCAACGGCGTCAAAGTCATTTATGAAGAGTGTGAGACCGCTTACGCCACAGACCGTGGTGTGGAGTGTTACGAGCGCTTGAAGGGCAAGAACGGCGGCGCCACCGTGTTCCAGCCTTTGTCCACAGGCATCACCTTTGCGCTGACTGAAAAAGCACCGATCGACAAGATCCCCGTGTTGACACCTGGCTTGGGCCGCAGTGAGTCACAAGACGGTGGCGTGTTCAAGTGGAACTTCCCATTGGCTGGCACCTATTGGGTGGCTGCTGACACCATCATCCAAGACATCGGCAAGCGTGAAGGCGGCCTTGACAAACTCAAGGGCAAAAAGATCGCGTTGATGTACCACGACAGCCCATTCGGCAAAGAAGCCATCCCCATGTTGCAAGAGCGCGCAGCTTTGCACGGCTTCCAACTGAGCCTGTTGCCCGTGACGCATCCAGGCGTTGAGCAAAAGTCAACCTGGTTGCAAATTCGCCAAAACCGCCCTGACTACGTCGTCAACTGGGGTTGGGGTGTGATGAACTCCACTGCGTTGAAAGAAGCGCAAGCCACAGGCTACCCACGCGAAAAAATGTATGGCGTGTGGTGGGCGGGTGCTGAGCCAGACGTCAAAGACGTTGGCGCAGGCGCCAAGGGTTACACCGCGGTGATGATGCAACACGGCGCAGAGAAGAAGTCTGATGTTGTGAAAGAAATCCTCGCCAAAGTGCACGGCAAAAAGCAAGGCACAGGCCCTGCTGAAGAAGTGGGCGACGTGCTTTACATGCGTGGCGTGCAAGCCGCGATGTACGGCATTGAAGGTGTTCGCGCAGCGCAAGAGCGTTTCGGTAAAGGCAAGGTCATGACCGGCGAGCAAGCTCGTTGGGGTTATGAAAACCTGAACTTGACGCAAGCCAAGTTGGACACCTTGGGCTTCAAAGGCGTGCTCCGTCCTTTGTCGACCAGCTGCCAAGACCACATGGGTAGCGCATGGACACGCATGCACACATGGGATGGTTCTAAGTTTGTTTGGTCCTCTGATTGGTACCAAGCCGACGAACAAATCATGAAGCCCATGGTGAAAGCTGCTGCTGACAAATACGCTGCTGAGAAAAAAATCCAGCGTCGTAGCGCCGCAGATTGCCAGCTGTAATTTGAGGGTCGTCACGCTGTGACAGTTTGGTGGCTCTCACGAGCCACCAAACCACAGGCTCCCAAGGGGCTTGCGGTTTGGTCCAACCCAACAACGTTTTTTTAGCAAGGTAAGTTATGAGCGCCAACAACATCGTTCTCAACGTCAATGGCATTGAAGTCATTTACAACCACGTCATCTTGGTGCTCAAGGGCGTTTCGCTCAGCGTGCCAGAAGGCCGCATCGTGTCTTTGCTAGGTGGCAACGGCGCAGGCAAAACCACCACCTTGCGTGCCATCTCGAACTTGCTGCAAGGCGAGCGCGGTGAGGTGACCAAGGGCAGCATTGAGTTTCGCGGCGAGCGCATCGAAAACCTCACGCCCGCCGATTTGGTCAAGCGCGGTGTGGTGCAAGTGATGGAGGGGCGTCACTGTTTCGCCCACTTGACCATCGAAGAAAACTTGTTGACCGGTAGCTACACCCGCAGCAGCAAAGGCGAGATTGAGGCCAACTTGGAGAAGGTCTACAACTACTTCCCTCGTTTGAAAACGCGCCGCACCTCGCAAGCGGCCTACACATCAGGTGGCGAGCAGCAAATGTGCGCGATTGGTCGCGCCATCATGGCCAGCCCCAACATGGTGTTGTTAGACGAGCCCTCCATGGGCTTGGCGCCACAAATTGTGGAAGAGGTGTTCAACATCGTCAAAGACTTGAACGAGAAAGAAAAAGTCACCTTCCTGATTGCCGAGCAAAACACCAACATGGCTTTGAAGTACGCCGACTACGGCTACATCATGGAGTCTGGCCGTATCGTGATGGACGGCGCAGCCTCTGACTTGGCCAACAACGAAGACGTGAAAGAGTTCTACCTCGGCATGGGCGGCGGTGAACGCAAGAGCTTCAAAGACGCCAAGAGCTACAAGCGCCGCAAGCGTTGGTTGGCATAAGTAGGGGCTCGCACATGTCCAAGCACTACGACGCACTCGAAACCCGCAACCCCGTCGAGCGCGAGGCCGCACTCATGGCCGCGCTGCCGGCGCAAGTGGCGCATGCACAAAAGAACTCGCCCGCATTTGCCAAGTCATTGGCCGGTGTGAACGCCGCCAGCATCACCAGCCGTGAAGCGCTGGCCAAGTTGCCCGTGATTCGCAAATACGAGTTGTTGGCGCAGCAACAAGAACAACGTGCCACCAATGTGTTTGGCGGCTTCTCTGCCATTGGCTTTGGCAAAGCCATGCCGCGCGTGTTTGCCAGCCCTGGCACCATTTATGAACCTGAAGGTGCTCGCCCAGATTACTGGCGCATGGCCCGTGCCATTTACGCCGCAGGTTTCCGTGCCGGTGAACTCGCACACAACTGCTTCAGCTACCACTTCACGCCTGCGGGCTCGATGATGGAAACGGGGGCACACGCCATTGGTTGCACCGTGTTTGCGGGCGGCACAGGCCAGACCGAACAGCAAGTAGGCGCCATGGCTGAGTTGAAGCCTGCCGGCTACATCGGCACGCCCAGCTTCTTGAAAATCATTGTGGAAAAAGCAGCCGAGATGGGCGTGAAGTTGCCCACGGTCACCAAAGCCTTGGTGTCAGGCGAAGCCTTTCCTCCCAGCTTGCGCGATTGGTTGGCCGAGCGCGGCATCGCGGGCTACCAGTGCTACGCCACGGCCGACCTCGGCTTGATTGCGTATGAAACCGAAGCGCGTGAAGGCTTGGTGCTGGACGAAGGTGTGATCGTCGAGATCGTGCGTCCTGGCACCGGTGACCCTGTGCCCGAAGGCGAGGTGGGTGAGCTCGTCATCACCACGCTGAATTCTGATTACCCACTCATTCGATTTGGCACCGGCGACTTGTCGGCTGTGCTGCCGGGGCAATGCCCCACAGGTCGCACCAACGTGCGCATCAAAGGCTGGATGGGTCGTGCCGACCAAACCACCAAAGTCCGCGGCATGTTTGTTCACCCAGGCCAAGTGGCCGAAGTGGTCAAACGTTTCCCCGAAATCAAACGTGCGCGTTTGGTGGTGACGGGCGAAATGGCCAACGACCAAATGTCGTTGAAGGTTGAAGCCGCCGAGGCCGAAGGCTTGGCACAAAAAATTGGGGATGCCGTGCGCGACATCACCAAGCTGCGTGCCGATGTGAGCTTGGTGGCGCTGGGCAGTTTGCCCAACGACGGCAAGGTCATCGAAGACGCCCGCACCTACCAGTGACACCCATCTGCAGCGGGGTTGACCTAGCTCAAGGGGCTTACGTAATTCCCGCTGTTTTTTAAGGCATCTTGGGCGCTACTATCATGAACTGTCATTAAGGAGACCTCATGAAAAAACTATTCGCTTTGAGCTTGCTGGCTGTGGCCACTTTGACTGGCGCAAACGCCGCCGATTTCCCGATCAAAGACAAGCCTGTCACCATCGTTGTGCCGTTCACGGCTGGCGGCCCGACTGACCGCGTCGCGCGTGATTTGGCTGAAGCTTTGCGCAAGCCTTTGGGCGCCAACGTGGTGGTTGAAAACGTGGCTGGCGCAGGCGGCACGATTGGCGCCAACAAGGTTGCCAAAGCGCCGCAAGACGGCCACACCATCCTTTTGCACCACATCGGCATGGCCACATCGCCAGCCCTGTACCGCAAGATGCCTTACAACACCACCGAAGATTTTGAGTACTTGGGCATGGTCAACGAAGTGCCCATGACCTTGATCGGTCGTCCCACCTTGCCTGCGACCAACTTCAAAGAGTTGCAAGCTTGGATTGCACAAAACAAAGGCTCCGTCAATTTGGGCAACGCCGGTTTGGGCGCCGCCTCACACCTGTGCGGCTTGTTGTTCCAAAACGCACTCAAGACCGACATGACGACAGTGCCTTACAAAGGCACGGCACCTGCGATGAACGACTTGATGGGCGGCCAAATCGATTTGCTGTGTGACCAAACCACCAACACCACCAGCCAAATCGAAGCCAAAACTGTCAAGGCTTTCGCTGTCACCACCACCAAGCGTTTGACCACGCCTGCCTTGAAGCATTTGCCTACTTTGGATGAGTCAGGCCTCAAAGGTTTTGAAGTCACCATTTGGCACGGTTTGTATGCCCCTAAAGGCACGGCTGCTGAGGTGACCGCCAAGATCAACAAAGCGTTGAAGGTGGCTCTGAAAGACCCCGAGTTCCTCAAGAAGCAACAAGGCTTGGGCGCTGTGGTCGTGACCGACAAGCGCACCGATGGCGCCGAGCACAAGAAGTTTGTGGCGGCTGAAATCGCCAAGTGGGGCCCGATCATTCAGGCTGCTGGCGTGTACGCTGACTAAACCCACAACTGAGCTTGTGACAAAAACAAAAGCCACCTTCGGGTGGCTTTTTTGTGGGCGTTTGGCTTAGTTGTTCAAGTGCTCAAACGGCAACGCCTGCTTCACCAAAATCACGGTGCAGGGCGCGTCCATGGCCACCTTGATAGGGATGGTCGCGACGAACCGTTGCATCTGCAAGCCATGTGTGGCCGCACCCATGACGATGATGCTCACGTTGTTGCCCTCCGCATAGCGCACGATGGCGTTGGCGACATCGCTGGCTTCCAGCACGTGGTACGAGGTTTGGTGCTCGCTCAAATCCAGCGGTTGCGCCCATTGCTGCAGCATGGTGCGGTATTGGCGGTGTAGGGTGGTTTCGCTCTTGTCGTGCTCGGACGTGCTGCTGAGGTTGGGCGAAATCACCGTCACCACCGCCAAGCGTGCGCCAGGCCGCAAACCCAAAGAGCGCGCCACAGACTGACGCAGCGAATACAAGGTGGCATCGCTGGCCTCGTGGTTTGGCACCGCGACCATGACGATGGGAATTTCATCAATTTGCTGCGACGGCAGGGGGCTAGGCTGGTAGTGCATGCCTGCTGCTTTGAGCCAACGTTTGAAGTGCGTGAAGAACGGCGTGCCAAGCACCTGCTTGCCGCGCTTGGTGACCTTGATCTGTTCTGGATGCTCCAGGTCAAATGCCAAATGCGCGGCCGATGGATAGCGCTTGGCCGCTTCGGGCTCTAGGCAACGCAGCACCACTTCTTGAAACCACTCGGGCAAGTCGTCGCGCAAGCGGCGCGGTGGCGTGGGGTCCATCCACAAACGCTGGCGCATACCACCATTGGTTTGTGGATTGCCAAAGGGCAACTCACCCGTGGCCAGTTCGTACAGCATGACGCCAATGGCAAAGATGTCGCTGCGCGGGTCGCCGCGCACGCCCACCACTTGTTCGGGCGCAATCCATGCGGGTGAGCCCACGGCTTTGCGCAGCTCTTCGGCCAGCAAGTCGGGGTAATGCGCGTGGGACGACAAACCAAAATCCAGCAAAACGGCGTGACCGTTTGGATGCATCAGCACGTTGGCGGGCTTGATGTCGAGGTGGCAGGTGTTTTGTTGGTGCAGGCTGTGGGCTGCGCGGGCGATGGCCGCACCAAGGCGCGTGATGTCGGCTACTTCTGCCCGCGTGCGGTTGTGCGTGTGTGCATCCAACACTTGCTGCAAGGTAAGGCCGGGCACATGCTCCATCACCAAGTAGGGCATGTTCACCAAATCGCCTGCCGCCACAAAACGTGGCACATGCGTGCCTTGCAGCACTTGCAAAATTTGATGCTCCACTTCGAAGCCGACAATGTTTTCTGCACCGTCGCCCGCCGTCATGCGTGGTACTTTCATCACCATGTCAAACGGCGCGGGGCGCTCGTCGGCATAGGTCACTTCGTAGATGTGGGCCATGCCGCCTGCATGCAAGCAAGCGCCGATGC
>ERZ650308.1789-NODE-1789-length-10871-cov-7.348095_pt1 | contig 10871 bp, 5 predicted proteins | sample MGYA00376244_ERZ650308 | MGnify/ENA primary metagenome ERZ650308 (study PRJEB26733, sample SAMN07839295) | wastewater metagenome | biome: small river; feature: stream; material: water | place: USA: North Carolina | collected 2016-04-26 ...
GCCAGTTGTACAGCTCTTCTTTGAGTTGGTACTCAATGACTTGGCGCTTTTCTTCGATCACCAAAATTTCTTGCAAGCCCGTGGCGAACTCACGCGTGAGCTGCGCGTCCAGCGGCCACACCACGGCCACCTTGTGCAAGCGAATGCCCAGGCGGCGACACGCGGCGTCGTCCAGCCCCAAGTCGAGCAAGGCTTGGCGTGTGTCGTTGAAGGCTTTGCCGCTCGCAATCAAACCCAACCTGTCATTCGGGCCTTCGATGACGTTGCGGTTCAAACGGTTGGCGCGCACATAGGCGAGTGCGGCGTACCACTTGTAGTCAAACAAACGTGCTTCTTGTTCGAGCGCAGTGTCGGGCCAGCGGATGTGCAGGCCGCCTGCGGGCATTTCAAATTCAGGGATAACGATGTTCACGCGGTGTGGGTCAATCACAGCAGTGGAACTCGACTCCACAATTTCTTGAATCGTCTTCATGCCAGACCACACGCCACTGAAACGACTCATGGCAATGGCGTGCAAACCCAAATCCAAAATTTCTTGCACATTGCTGGGAAAGAAAACAGGCGTGCCGCACGCTTTAAAAATGTGGTCGCTCTGATGTGCAGCCGTTGAGCTCTTGGCCACATGGTCATCGCCCGCCACAGCCAATACGCCACCCCAAGGCGTGGTACCTGCCATATTGGCGTGCTTGAACACATCCGCGCAACGGTCCACCCCCGGGCCTTTGCCGTACCAAATGCCAAACACGCCATCAAACTTATTGCTGCCGGGCGGTGCAAAGCCCAACTGCTGCGTGCCCCACAACGCGGTAGCGGCCAACTCTTCATTCACACCGGGTTGAAAGACGATGTTTTGTGCTTCTAAATAAGGCTTGGCTTTCCACAACGATTGGTCATAGGTGCCGAGTGGCGAACCACGATAGCCGCTGATAAAGCCTGCGGTGTTTTTGCCTTGCAGCGCATCGCGTTGGCGCTGCAACATGGGCAACTTGACCAAGGCCTGCACACCACTCATGAAAGCACGACCCACCTCAAGGCTGTATTTATCGTCCAGCGTCACGGTGTCGAGTGCGCGGCGAATATGCTCGGGCAGAGGGGCGTTCATGGCTTGCTCCAATCAATGGCGTGCTTTGCCAAAGTTTAGGGCGAGATGTGCGTTTGTGCTGTCACCCATGACACTGAAGGGTCATGGTCTTCCCGCACTCAGTGCATCAAAGGTGGGGGGGTCACGGCAGGGCTGCTGCCCTCTGCGGATACATCTGACTCAAGACCCACGCCCCACTGCGCAATGCCTTGCAGCTTGTCGAGCAAGGCCAGCATGACTTGTAGAACGGATGGGTTCATCTGCACTTGCACCGACTTGCCCGACTCCAAATCAAACTTGAGCGTGACTACTTCGCCTGTTTGATTGAGCATCAAGCCCGTCACCAACAAAGGCGCATCGCCCATCGGTTTTTCTTTGGCGGCTTGGAAGGTCTCTTGGAAATTGAGCTGCTGCGTCACAGACTCTTGCTGAAACGACTGCATGACTTGCGCCACTTGCGGTGGGTGGACTTGCGCCAAGGCCTGCACGCTGAGTTGTTGCGCACCTTGTAGCAAACCTTTGAGAACATAACGCGTGAGCCAAAAGCTGAACTCTTGGTCTTCGCTGGTGTTGAAGCGAAACAGCACGCGGTCTTGCTGACACACCCACTCGCCATTGAACTGTTTGATACTCATTGCTTTACTTCGGCCACAACACCCACAAGCGCAAGCCTTGTTTCATGCGGCCGGCAAACTCACCCGCCTCAGCACCCGTGCCTGCAAAGTAGTCGGCACGCACAGCACCCACAATGGCGCTGCCCGTGTCTTGCGCAAACACCAAGCGTTGCAAGTTGCCGTTAGGCCCTGCACTGGCCAACCACACGGGCGTGCCGTAGGGGATGGAATCTTTATCCACCGCGATGGAGCGGCCAGCCGTGAGCGGCACGCCTTGTGCACCGCGAGGCCCTAGGTCTGCATCTGCTGCGCTGCGCGCCTCTTCGCGGAAAAACACATAGCGCGGGTTGCTCCACAACATCTCTTGCACCAAGCGTGGGTTGGTTTGTTGCGTGCTGACGATCCACGCCTTGATGCCTTGCCACGAGGCATCTTTGATCAAGCCACGGTCTAACAACCAACGACCCACGCTTTGGTACGGTTGCTCATTCGAGCCCGCAAAGGCCAAGCGCACCACGCGCGTGGTGCCATCGGGGTTGGTGATGCGCACGCGGCCCGAGCCTTGGATGTGCAACACCAAAGCGTCGATGGGGTCTGCCAAATACGCTACTTCACGACCACGCAATGCATCACGTGCTTGTGGGTTTGTGTCGATCTCTTGCCGGCTGAACCACGGACGGCCTGCGCGACGGGCCTCAGACAAACCATCGGGCGGCGCATACAAAGGCACTTCAAAGCCTGGCCGCATTTGCGCTGATGCATCAAACAAAGGCTCGTAATAACTGGTGAGCAAACCATCTGCCGCACCCTCGAGTGACTCGATACGATAGGGCTGTAAGTGGCCCATCATCCACAGACGGCGGTCATCGTCACTGCCCAACATGAGTTGGCGCACGTCTTTGCACAACGGTGCAAACAAGGGACCGGGGCGCTCGCAGTTTTGCAGCCACGCGTTCCATGCGTCTTGCAGTTGGTCGTTTTGCCAGCCCGGCACATCGCTCCACGATGTGGCCACCCAGCGGCTGCGGTAGCTTTGTTGCGGGCTAGGCGTGCCTGGTGTACCAGCCAAGCTGCCGCTGGCACGCGGTGCATCAGTGGGGGCGCGAGCTGCGGGGTAAGGGCGAGTTTGTTCGATCACGGGTGCGCGGCGCGTTGTGCCGCAACCCACCAACACAGCCACCACGCTGGTGACAACCAGAGCCTTCGTCCACCGTACCAAGCTGTGCATCATTCGCCGCGCAACAAGTTAGCCAGCTCGACGGCTGACTTCACGTTCATCTTGTCAAACACACGGGCACGATGCACTTCCACCGTGCGCACGCTGATGTCCAACTGATCTGCAATGAGTTTGTTGGGCAGGCCTTCGACCACCAAGTGCATCACGTCGCGCTCGCGGTCAGTGAGGTCTGCCAAGTTGTGTTGCAAGCTTTGTTTGGTGCGCAAAGTTTCCAACGTTTGCGACGAGCGAGCCAAGGCTTGCTCGATGCGGTCGACCAGCGCGTTGTCAGAAAACGGTTTTTCACAAAAATCAAATGCGCCACGTTTGACCGAATCCACCGCCGTGGGCACATCCGCATGGCCCGTTAAAAAAATCACAGGCAACACATCCAGCAATTGGCGCTCAATGAGTTGCTCAAACAAAGCCAAACCGCTCATGCCGGGCATGCGCACATCGAGCAACAAACAACCCGGTTGTGTAGGCTGCCATGTCGGTTTGTCCAAACTTAAAAACTCGGCAAACGCATCGGCACTGTCAAACGATTGGCTCGGTAAGCGACGTGAACGCAGCAACCACGCCAAGGCTTCACGCACGCCAGCGTCGTCGTCAACAATAAATACCAATGCGTCTTGTGTCGGTTGCATGTATCAGGCCTCTGTCCAAGATTGTGGCAGGGTGAAACTGAACACCGTGCCACGGGGAATGTTCTGATGATGACTCAAAAACCCGCCGTGCTGCTCGACCACCGTGCGGCACAAGCTCAGGCCCAAGCCCATGCCTTCTTGCTTGGTGGTGAAAAACGGTGTGAACAATTTCTCGGCCACCGCATCAGGAATACCGTGACCCAAGTCGGCCACCAAAAACTCCAGCCATCGACTGCTGGCATTGGATGCTGCGGGCCGCACAGCCAAGGTCAACACTTTATGCGGGGTGTCGTCCGTCATGGCTTGCATGCCGTTGCGGGCTAGATTCAGCAACACTTGCTCGACCATGGTTCGGTCACACAGCACTGCGGGCAAGTCAGGCGAACAATTGACCACCACACGCACGCCCAATTTGCGGGCTTGCAAGCTGACCAAAGGCATGACGTCGTCCAACAGCGTTCTGGGTGTCACCGCTTCACGTGCTTGGTCACGGCGACGCACAAAGTCATGCACACTCTTGATGACCTTACCCGCACGCTCAGCTTGTTGGCCAATGCGTTGAATGGCGCTGCTCAAGGTCTCGGCCAACTGAGGGTCTTTCACAGCCGCTTCTTGCAACAAGTTCATGCTGCCTGTGGCGTAGCTTGAGATCGCGGCCAATGGCTGATTCAACTCATGACTCAACAATGAAGCCATCTCACCCACCGTGGCCAAACGTGCGGTGGCCTGCAAGCGTTCTTGACTGGCACGCGAAACTTCTTCCACACGCCGCTGAGCGCTCACATCCAACACCGCTCCCATCCAACCGGTTTGTTCGCCCAGCGCATTGATGAGTGGGGCTTCGAAGATCATCACAGGAAACCGTTCACCGTTTTTGCGCATGAACACCGATTCAGCACCTTCCCGCGGCGGGGCGTTACCGGCCAAACGCAAGGCTTGGCGTTGCCCGTATTCGTCCACCATCTCGGGTGGCCAGTAGGGCGCAGGAATGCTTTTGCCAATGAGCTCTTTGGCCTCAAACCCCACCATCTCGCAAAACGCGGGGTTCACATAGGTGATGCGGCCTTCGTTGTCACGCGCACGCAGGCCCGTGACGAGTGAGTCTTCCATGGCTTTGCGAAATGCCAAGGCATCTGCCAAGTCAAGCTCAACGCGTTGACGTCTGCGCATGTCTCGCGCCAACATGACCAGCACGGTCACCAGCGCAATCGCCATGGCCATGACCAACGCAGTCAGTACATTGGGAAACAAATCAGGCGCACCGCGCCAGCTGTCCATGCGCAGCACCATCGTGTGACCAGGCAAGTCCAACAGCTGCTTGGCAATGAACACACGCGAACCGCGGCGAGCAGTGCCGTGCATGGCCAAGCGCGTGCCGTCTGATTCGGTGAACGACACCTCTTGGCTGCGTGTGAGTTGCGGACCCACCATGTTGACCAGGATTTCGTTCAAGGAATAAGTCGCCACGGTATAGCCGGTCAATTCACCCTCGGTGATGACGGGCAAACACAGGTCCATGATTTCCAAACCCAAGCCGTTGACTTGCGGCACATAGGCACTCGCACCATAACCAGGCCCGCTTTGACGGCGCGCAATGCCACAGGCTTGCACCACTTCAGGCTGATTGGCGTCACGGCCAAAGCGGTTGAACACCGGCGCGCGAAATGGGGTATCCACGCTTTTGACAACGCGCAAATTGGTGTCTCGCAGCTCTAAACGTAACCACTCACGATGCTCACGCAACAACGTTTGGGCGTCTTGCTCCCATGGCGCGGCACTGCGCTCCCCATATTGCAACGCTTGCAAACTTTGCACATTGCGCGTCAAGGCGGTGCGGATGTCACTGATGGCATCTGCCGCGTCGCGCTCTAAACGGTTTTGCACTTGCTCGACTTCGTAGCGTCCCGCCAGCCACACCAACGTACTGAGCATGGTCAACACCAACACGACCAACAAGCCCCACAAGCCCCATCGACGAATTTGTGGTGCAGGCGTGAACAACATCAATCGACCTTGGTCACACGCGGGTCAGACCACTTACCGTCAATGTGAAATTCACTGGTCCCCGCACGCACCAACGGCTTGCTCAACACCATTTGTGCAAGATAGCTGGTCAACCCGACAAGGGGGTTGATGGTGGCGACATACAACGATGCGGTACCCGCATTGATTTCAGGCACCACCACCACTTTCAAGTCTTGGGTTTCTCGCACAATGTCTGCACGACCTTCTATCAATGCACCAGCGACCACCCCTTTCATTTGCAAGTTGTTCGTCGATGCAATGCCTTGCTCAATGCGAACATCGCCACGCACAAAGTCAAAGGCAAAGCCTTCACTGAACACGTCGCGAAAATCCAGCGCCAAGCGTCGCGGCAACGCCTGCAAGTTCAACACCCCCAACAAACGCGCAGCACCAGGGTCTGTTTTTAAAAACTGTCCCTTTTCAATCGACAAATTCATCTTGCCATTCATGCTGGCGTAGTCGAGCGTGATGGGCGAACCTTGCCAAGACACCTCGCCCTCCAAACGACCTTCACCGCCACGAATCGCATCGGGGGTTCCCAGACGCGTGAGCAAATCACCGCTGTCACGAATGACCAAACCAAAACTGAGATTGGTGCGTCGCGTGCGTGGGCCAACAGTGGCCCAACTTCCTGAGGCATTGAACGTGGCCTCTGGCATCGTCAAATTCAGTTTATTTAACCGCCATTCGCGTGCTGTGCTGTTACCTTGGCCTTGGCGATTGACGGCATCAATTTCTAAGCGCCCCAATTTTTTATCGCGCAAGGTCAGCTCATTAACAACGATGTCTAAGCTGGGAATGCTACTGGGCTGATCGCTCAACAAACGGTCTACATCCGGCACAGACGTGGGCGGAATATTCAAGTAAGCCAAACGCACGTACAGCTGCGCGGGCACATTGCCTCTGGGCGAACGCACCTCTGCTGAACCATTGAGCTCATCTGCGCTGATGTTCACACGCCAGACATCCGCCTGACGTGTGCCACCAATCACCACCTTGTGAATCGTTCGATCAGACACCTTCACTTGGGCCGCTTGAATGGCGGCAAACGTAGGGATGTAGTCTTGTGCGTTATCCGCACTGGCCTCTTGGCCAATCACGGAGTTGGTTGTTTTTTTGGCTTTCACCAAAGAGGCGCCCGTCAACTGAGACACCACGCCCCCCCAAGCATCCAGATCCACCGCAGGGAGTTGTAAATTCAGGCTCACAGCGTTGTCGCGCATGGGCAAGGCGTCCACCACCGATTGGCCAACGGCAATGCCGCCACGCATCACGCGGCTACGCGAGTTCGTCAAATCACGCACATACAAAACAGAAATCCATCGATCCAGCGTGACCTTGATTTGATCTTGTAAGACACGCGCTTTGGGCTGCAACGACTCCTGCGTGAGCTGCTGCTCGATGCGAAGCGGCATGGGTGTCGATGCGGGTTTGTTGAGCGGTGCCGGCAAGCTCAGGGCCATGCCTTTCAGATCACTTTGAATGAGAAGCTCTGGCTGGCCACGTCGCAAACCCAAGGTCGCGGTGTATGCGGCCTTCCCTGTGGCCCGCTGGGCCAAGCGTGATGCAAACCCCAGTTCGCGAGCTTGTCGCAAACCTTCGGCGGTTAAGTTGCCATCAATTTTGAGCTGGAGCGGGGATTTATCTGCCGTGGCAATGAATGACAAACCACCTCTCAGGGTTGCATTGCCTCCTAATAACTCAGCCTGCAAATCCTCCAGCGTGAACCCTTGTTCACTGAATTGGAGTGTCCCCTTGGCATGGTCTAGCACCGGGGTTCCGGGTATGACTTGCAATGCGTTGTCTGCAAATTTAACGCTCCCTTGCACGGTCGACGTCTCTAGCTGTTGAATGGGCAAGGTCAACGCCAGCTTGTAGGAAGCATCGCCTTTGCCTTGGCTTTTGTTGAGCACACCCCCCGTCAAATCGTTGAGTGCTGTTTTGCCCACCGTGTCCAGCACCTGCTGCAAAGGCCCACGACCTTCACCCGTCACAGTCACCACGGGTTGCGCCAGATTGGGGATGTGCGCTTCGACTTTTTGCCACGTGACATCGGGCGCACCGGCAAGTTGCGTGCGTCCTTTGAAATGAAAAGCGCTACGGTCAAACACCAGCTCACCATTGACTTTGGTCAACGCTGGCCACTTCGGGGCTTGAACACCTTTGGCTTTGGCCGGTAACGGAGGAACATAGGCATATTGACCTTCCGTCACTTGCCCAACGATACGAAATTCACCTTGTTTGGGGTTGTCAAACGGCATGTCGCGAAGGTTGCCGCGCAGGCGCAGGCTCACACGGCTCGCATCGCCGTCGCGTATGGCGTCACGCAGATAAGCGCGCACCTCTGTCCCAAGTGTGTTGGGTAAATAACGATGCACCTGCGCTACTTTGGCTCGACTGATAGACGCCGTTAAGTCCAGCACGCCTGGGAAACGATGGCTGTCATCGCCTGTTTTCCAATTGCCATTGAACTCACCTGCAACATCGTCGTTCACCACCCGACCTTGGGTGAATTGCACCGCCAGATCGTCTCCCTTGAGCTGCCAAGCCAATTGCACAGAGGCATCGTGCAGCGCAAGCCGTGGGTCGTCCAAACCCAAGGGGAGGGTGACACTGCCCTGATTGACATTCAATCGCGCTTTGCCACCTTTTTGACTGACATCGAACTCAAGCTGCGCACCTTGTAGCCCAGGCAAATTGACAAGCGGACTGTCTGGCTTGAGGTCTTTGAGCAAAGACAACTGCTTGACTTGGCCATGCGCGGTGTAATTGAAACTCTCATCCGTTTTTTGCCACGTGGCTTTGAGCTGGTTGACTTGCCCCTGAGGTTGCACGCGTGACAACAGCGCACGCAGGTTCGCGGGCAAGGGAAGGCGCTGACTGATTTGATTCAAGGCATCCAAATCCAAGCGGTCCGCACTTAAGCTGCCAGCATCAAACGCATCGCCACGCCAGCTCACACGTAGCATGCCACCGGGCCAATGTTCGCCTTCCAGGGTGTCAAATACCAAGTCTTGACTGGTCACTTCAACTTCACCATCCACCGATTGCGCCCCAATGCGGCCATGCAGATGGCGCAAACGCAAAGGCAGCAAATCAGCCCCCAATCGAACATCTACCGCATCGAGCGCCACATCGGCGGTCAGGCCCATGAGTTCACTTTTGTGTACATCGCTCCACAAGCGCACAGCACCACGCCCCTCTTGCAAAGACAAGCCTTTGTCCATGGGCACCCATTGACGTAAGGTGGCGAGATTGACATACGGCATGTCAGCAAACAGCTCGCCAGTCCATTGGCTGACATCACCCGCCGCCAACCAAGGGGCCTGAAAAAATTTACCTCGCAGGGACAGACGCTGCCCTAAAACCTCAGGCGGCGTCACATCCGCACGTATGTCATGGCGAAACCACTGGTTTTGAATAGACACGTCCACGCCTTGCAGCGTCAACACAGATGCACTTGCCTGCAAAGCGGCGCTTCGACTTTCGTCGCGCCAATGCACCACGCCGCCACGCACCAAAAACTCGGGCTGGGAAAAGAACCAATCGGCACCGCCACCATCGCCCCCCACGTTGGTATCTAAACCAGCCACCCAAACATGGCCATTGGCATCACGGCGAATTTCTAACTCAGGCTGCTCAATGTCGAGTTGCTCAAACTTGCCGCGCAACGCGGACAAAGGCGACACGGCCGCCAACACGCGCGGAAGGCGAAGGGCTTCGCGCCCTTCGCGGTCGTACAGTTGAATGTCGTTGAGCTCAAACCAAGGCACCAACCAACCACCCTGTGCGCGGATGTGTCCAATTTCGACGCGCAGCCCTAAAGCGCGTGAGGCTTGTTGCTGCAGTGCTTCACGGTAATCCCCAATTCGCGGCACAATGAAAATGTGCAGAGCGCCCCAAGCCATCAGCACAGCCACCCATGTGAACACGATCAGAGCCAATGCCCAGTCGAGCGCACGTCGCCAGCTGGACTTGGTTTTCAAATCAAGCATCGAATTTTCGGGGGTGGCATTCACGGCGTCAGACAACTGTTTCACGGTACAAGCAATATGACGGGAATTATCCCCTGCCCTATGGAAAATTTGAGTACTTATTCACGCTTCATTCAACGATTACGCCGCCGCTATGCCAATGAGCTGCATTTGTTGCCTGAAGGTGCGCCCGTTTTAAGCACCATGCAGGCCTGTTTTGAGGCGCTGCGCCAACACCACAACAGTGGTGATGCCCTGCGTATGCTGCGCCAGTTGGTCATGGAACGTTTGGTCGTGCTCGACTGTGACCAACGCGTCGAACTGGATGTGGTGACCCGCGCCGTGACTGAGCTGGGTGAATTCACACTCGATGAAGCGTTTAAAGAAGCCCAAGCCCAACTCGATGGCAGCTACGGCATACCAACGACCCCGAACGGGGAGCGTGCCACGTTGTGGATTGTTGGCATGGGTAAATTTGGCGCACGCGAGCTGAACGTGTCCAGTGACATCGACCTGATTTATGTGTACGACGAAGACGGCGAAACCACAGGCCTGCCCGATGGTCGAGGCCGCATCAGCAACCACGACTACTTTGCCAAAGCCGTCAAGCTCATTTATGCCCTGATTGGTGACACCACTGAACACGGCTTTGTGTTCCGCATGGACTTGGCTTTGCGCCCCAACGGCAACTCGGGTCCGAGCGTGGTGTCACGCCAATCGCTGGAAGAGTATTTCTTGGTGCAAGGGCGTGAGTGGGAGCGCTATGCGTGGATTAAAGGTCGAGTGATTGCTGGTCCCGCAAAGGTGATAGCTGATTTATTGCGTCCTTTTGTATTTCGTAAGTATTTAGATTACGGTGCGTTTGCTTCTATGCGCGATTTGAAAGTGCAAATCCAGCGAGATGTGAATAAGCGCGATATGCATGACAACATCAAGTTAGGTCGTGGTGGCATTCGTGAAATTGAGTTTATCGCCCAAGTCTTTCAGTTGATACGCGGTGGTCAAGATGTGAGTTTGCAGATTAGGCCAACGCTTAGTGTGCTTGCCTTGTTGCGTGAAAAGCATTTATTGCTAGATCAAACCGTAGAAGAGTTAAGCGCGGCTTATGTGTTTTTGCGTGATTTGGAACATAGGCTGCAATACGCTGAAGACCAGCAAACACAGACTCTACCAACCAATGACGAGGGTAAGGCGCGGCTTGCTTTAGCCATGAATTGCGAAAGTTGGGATGCATTGTATGCCAAGATAGAGGTGCATCGCCAAATAGTGGATAAGCATTTTAGCGAGGTGTTTAGCGACCCCAAAGGCCAGCAG
>ERZ650308.1790-NODE-1790-length-10857-cov-21.148121_pt1 | contig 10857 bp, 11 predicted proteins | sample MGYA00376244_ERZ650308 | MGnify/ENA primary metagenome ERZ650308 (study PRJEB26733, sample SAMN07839295) | wastewater metagenome | biome: small river; feature: stream; material: water | place: USA: North Carolina | collected 2016-04-26 ...
GTGATGTTGATGATGCGGCCAAAACCGCGCGCAGCCATGCCGTCCACCGTGGCTTTGATGAGTTCAATCGGTGTGAGCATGTTGGCGTCCACCGCTTTCATCCAATCGTCGCGTTCCCAGTTGCGGAAATCGCCGGGTGGCGGACCACCTGCGTTGGTCACCACGATGTCAAAGTTTTTACCAGGTCCACCTGCGACGGACCAAATGGCTTCGCGACCTTGCTCGGTGGTGATGTCTACCGCCACCGCGAGGATGGTGGTGCCCAGTTTGCGCAGCTCTGTCGCAGCAGCTTCTAACGCCTCAGCACCGCGCGCGACGATGACCACGTTGACGCCTTCGCGTGCGAGTGACTGCGCACAGCCAAAGCCCAACCCTTTGCTTGCGCCACCAACTAATGCCCACTTACCTTGAATTCCGAGATCCATTGGAAACCTTAAAAATATGCCCGTGATGCTTGAGAGCCTACCCTTACCTTTTATTCCTTTGGAGCACCCGATTCACGCACGATGACTTCATAGCGTTTTATTTCAGCATTCACAAAACGTCCGAACTCACTGGAGGTACCTCCCATTACAAAAGCGCCCATTCCGGTTAACTTACTAGAGATTTCAGGCTGCTTTAAGATCCGATTGATCTCGGTATTTAGACGGTTAACAACCTCATCTGGGGCACCTGCTGGCAAAACCAATCCATACCAAGCCGAAGCCAGCATTGGAACCCCCGCTTCGTTAAAAGTAGGCACTTGAGGTAGCGCGGGCAAACGTTTGCTTGAGGCAACAGCCAAAGGTTTGAGTAAACCTCCGCGAATACTGCCCAGTGAGCCAGTGTCAACCATCATGTCGATATGTCCAGCAATTAAATCCTGAGCCGCTGGACCACTTCCCTTGTACGGTACGTGACGGACATCAGCACCAGAGGCAGTTTTGAACTGCGCTCCAGCAAGATGCTGAGAACCACCGATACCCGCTGAACCATAGGTGTACTGACCCGGATCCTTCTTTGCTGCTGTCACGAGTTCTTTGAGCGAGTTCCATGGCGACCTTGCAGGAACAACCATGACGTTAGGAATCTCGCAAAGAGAAACAACTGGGGTGAAATCCTTGTACGGATCAAATCCCAGCTTTGCGTAGAGATGAGGAGCCGCTGCGTTTGTCGAACTGGTTGCCAACAAAATTGTGTGTCCATCAGCCTTTTCTTTAACGAACTGCTGAGTGCCAATTACTCCACCAGCTCCACCTTTATTTTCAACAACAACGGGTACGCCCAAAGCTTGAGAAAGTGGCTGAGCAAGCATGCGCCCTACTTGATCCGTTGCACCACCAGATGGCCAAGGGACAATAATTTTTATCGGCTTGTCGTCAGATGGCCAAGCCGCATATCCAAACATTGAAGTTAAGCAAAGCAAAGAACCAAAGATTACGTTTCTACGGATGCTACTTTTCATGAAATTTGACCTCATGTGTTTGAAATTACTAAAAATTTAGGTACTCACGCACCCTTTTGACGAAGCAGCTCATCGACCCATGCCGAGCTATATGCACCGGATTTGATGTCAGCAATCATTTGGTGTTCAACCAAGACCTTGTCTTTTGCAGCTTTGGCTAGGGTAAGCGCTTGACTTGAAGGAACAGCAACGACTCCATCTGAGTCCCCCAAAACAATGTCACCAGGATTCACCAACATACCACCTACAGTGATAGGCACATTAATAGAACCAGGGCCATCCTTATAGGGGCCACGCAGATTCACACCTCGCGCCCAACATGGAAATTTGTGATCCTCAAACGCATCAGCATCGCGGATTGCACCATCGATCACAAATGCAACGGCCCCTTGAACCATTGCAGATGTCATCATGATTTCGCCGACTAGCGCTCGAGACACATCTCCCTCCCCGTCAACAACAAGCACGTCTCCGGGTCTTAGCATCTCCAGGGCCTTATGAATAAGCAAGTTGTCGCCAGCTCGCACGCGAACTGTGAACGCGTTGCCACACACGGAGATGCTCGATCGATTCACGGGATGCAAGCCTGTTGTCCCGACTAAGCGCCCCATCGCATCTCCGACCACAGAAGAAGCAAGCCCAGTTAAAGCTTGAACCCCCTGACTGAATGTCTCTACTCTGGGATTAATGTGAATACCGTTCGACATAATGAAATACCAATCTTTTAATCTACTGTTGCACCAGAACGCTTCACCAGAGACTCCCAGTACGGCAACTCTTTTTGAACAAACTGGTTGAATTGTTCAGCCGATCCAGCAACATCACTAGAACCCATCTTGGTCAAACTGGCTGCGACCTCAGGAGATTTCATCACCTTGTTCAATTCTTGATTCAGTCTTTGAATCAGAGGAGCTGGAGTTTTAGCTGGTGCAAATACGCCATACCAGTTTTCGATCACGAAGTTGCTGTAACCGAGTTCTTTCATCGTTGGTACGTTTTCAAGTCCTTTAGAACGAACACTTCCTGTAGTTGCCAATGGACGAATACGTCCTGAATTGAGCTGAGAGGCAATGGCCGTTGTCGTCTCAAACGCCATCTGTACTTGACCAGCAATCACGTCGGCCAAAGCAGGACCCTGACCCTTGTATGGAATGTGAGTGATGTCCAATTGCTTTTCTAGCTTCAACATCTCACCCATTAGATGCTGAGGGCTACCGCTTCCACCAGATGCATAGCTGTACTTACCTGGGTTCTTCTTGACCACATCGACAAGTTGCGTAAGGTTGTTTGCTGGAACGGTGCTGTTGACGTAGAGCACAAGTGGTACAGAGGCGACTTCAATCACAGGAGTAAGACCTTTAACGGGGTCAGTACGAAGCTTGTACAGGTTTCGGTTGATCACCACACCAGTGTTATTGCCCAATAGAAGCGTGCAGCCGTCAGGAGGTGCGTTGGCAACGAACTCTGTGCCGATGTTGCTGCTTGCACCTGCTTTGTTCTCAACGATGACTGTTGTACCTAACTCCTTTGACAAACCTGGCGCAAGCAATCTAGACAAAATGTCCGTTGTACCTGCTGGCGGATAAGGAGAAATAATTTTTACCGTTGGGCATGGATATGCACTTTGCGCCAAGGTCCCCATTGAGGCGACAACACTGGCAAATGCAACTAATGCGAATCTTGTTTTATTTAGGTACTTCATGTCTTCTCCAATTGTGTGTTTCAAGCTGCTAATGTTGAGGACTCAGACCTCTGCAGCGTGTGATATTTGAATTTTTTACGCGCTTCATTCAGAGGCATTCCTGACAATGCAGCTTCAAGAATTTGGTTTTCGATTTCTCTCGTGGCGAGCGCTTTAGTAAGGACTTCTTTGATCTTCAAAGCAGGCACTACCACCACGCCATCGGCATCGGCCACGATCAAATCCCCCGGACGTACACGCGCATCACCCAACATGACAGGCTCGTCATATGCCTCTACCTGCACACGATCTTTGCCAGTTCGCATGAATTTGCCTAATGCGTAGAGTGGATAGTTAGCAGAATCGGCTTCAGCTGTATCTCGGCATATGCCATTGATTACAGTGCCACCGAGTTTTTTATGTGCTGCGAGCTGGCTCAAAATTCCGCCCCAAACAGTGCAATCCATGCGTCCGCCGTTGTCTAGTACGACGACCGTACCGGGATCTAGCCTATCAATGAAATCGCCAACCGTTCCAGGTTTAAACGGGTCGATTGCAGCAAATCGAACCGTGAAAGCAAACCCAAATATCTTCTGAGCACCTGCAATCGGCTTGATTCCAAGGGCACTCCCCGGAAGACTCAACGCATCCAATGCATCTGAAACTTCAGCTGTAGATAGCGATTTAGCTTTTTCAAACCACTCTTCACCTTGGAATTCAACCTTCATGTTCACCTCTCGAATAAAACTACGTTTTGGAATGAGTTGTATTCTTTGATAAAGTTTGATTGAATTCAAGCATCATTTTTTGAACATACATTCATTTTTTATGAACATAAAGCAATTACGATACTTTTGTGAAGTCGTCGATGCAGGCAATGCAAACATTGCAGCAAGGAACCTCTTTGTTGCACCAACAGCCATCAGTATGCAAATCAATTTGCTGGAAGATGAACTTGGGGGCAAGCTCTTTGACAGGGCTTCAAGACCGATGACATTGACAACGTTGGGAGAGTTCTTCTATCCGAAAGCTAAGTTACTTTTATCGGACGCATCACAGTTGGTTGAAGAAGCAAAGGAGATTGCAACAGGCAATCTGGGCTGGCTCAGTATTGGTTTCACTCGCTCAACCATTTTTTCAGTGTTACCTGAGGCCGTTCGACAGATGAAGTCGAAGCATCCTCAGATAAAGATCGAATTAATTGAAGTTCTTTCAGAGCATCAAGTAGAAGCGCTTCGTAAAGGGACTATCCATATTGGCTTGTCACGCGTGATCGGCCCTTATCGAAGGGATGATGATGTGCGATACACACCATTACTTGAGGACGCAATGTATGCAGCAATTTCGATTGACCACCCTCTTGCTCAAAAAAGATTCATCACAGCAACCGCATTCAATGACATTCCATACGTTATGTATCCCAAAGATCCAAACAGCGACTTCGGGAAGCAAACACTAAGAATCCTTGAAAACGCGGGGGCAAGTCCAAAAATTGGATATGAGGCAATTGAAATTCACACAGCGCTTGGATTAGTCGCCGCTGGACTAGGCATCACTATGGTTGGAGGGACGGTAACGAAGAACAACCGTACTGACATTCGTTTTCTGCCAATCAAGAACGTCTCTACTAAAGCCTCAATTTATACGGTGCAATTGGGTAGTGCAGACAACTTGTTGAGCGAAGAGTTTCTTCAAATATTGCGTACGAATAATGGAATCGCATAAAGGCCACTGATGCTGACATCAGTTTTTTTTATTTTACTTACCAAGGAATCACAAAGTAGGATTTCACACAGACAAAACACAAACTTAAACGGAGACACCGCTATGACAAAACGTAGAGAATTTCTAACAATGTCTGCTGCTGCTGCTGCGAGCTACCTTATTGCACCAGCAACAACCTACGCTCAATCTTCACTACCTAAGGGGCCAATCACCTTAGTGGTACCTTTTGCAGCGGGTGGTGCAACAGATGTTGTTTCTCGCTTATTGGCCAAGAAAGTAACCGATAAAACCGGTGTTTCTATCGTTGTGGACAATGTTGCAGGTGGCGGCGGTGTCGTAGGTGCCGCAAAAGTTGTCCGCAGTAACAAAGATGGATCTGTGTTGTTGATGGGTACAGTTTCAACACACGCCATCAATCCTCTGGCACGAGCTACACCTCCTTATGACTGCTTAAAGGATTTCACGCCAATCTCTTTGGTTGCCACGGTCCCTAATGTGATCTTGGTCAACAACAGCGTGAAAGCTCAAAACCTAAAAGAGTTGATTGCAATGCTGAAGGCTGACCCAAATAAATACAGCTACGGCACATCTGGCGTTGGTACGCCTCCTCATCTTTCTGGCGAGTTGTTTAAAACAATGGCTGGCGTAGAAATGGCTCACGTCCCTTACCGTGGCGGCGGCCCCGCAATGACAGATCTGATCAGTGGACAAATTCCAATTTTGTTTGACGTACTCACAGGAGCTGCAAGCCACATAAAGAGCGGCGCAGTTCGTGCCATTGCCGTGACCACGAACTCACGCGTGGCGTCATTCCCCAACATTACAACGGTAGCCGAAGCAGGTCTGCCAGGCTATGAAACCTACACATGGAATGCAATCTTTGGCCCTGCGGGCGTACCGCAAAACGTAGCTGAAGCGCTGAGCCGTGAATTTCAAAAAGCCGTTGCTGAACCCGATGTTCAAGAAAAGCTGCGTGATCTGAGTGCGACGCCTGTCGGCTCAACGCCTGAAGCACTCAACACGCATGTGAAAGCAGAACTCAACAAATGGGGCAAAGTCATCAAAGCCATCGATCTCAAACTTGATTGATACAACGGAACTAGAAATTGGAATGTCTATCAATTTAGCTGAGTTCGTTCAAAAGGCATCTGCAATTATTGGTGTCGCGCGAGTTTTAACCGAAAAACAAGACACTGAGGCTTATCAACGCGATTGGCGTGATCGCTATCGCGGTCATGCCATCGCGGTGCTGCTACCCGGCTCAACTGAGGAAGTTTCTCAACTGATTCGTCTCTGCAGTGACAAGGATGTTGCAATCGTTCCTCAAGCAGGCAACACCGGACTCACAGGAGGCGCCATCGCATCTGATGATCGCCCAACCGTCATCTTGAATGTGTCACGACTCAACCGTGTACGAGAGATTGATGTTCGGAACAACTCCATAACTGTTGAGTCTGGTTTTATTCTTGAAAACCTCAGATCGGTCGCCAATGAAAACAACCGCTTGTTTCCCATGCTGTTAGGCAGCGTTGGAAGCTGTGAAGTCGGTGGACTGGTTTCAACCAACGCAGGTGGCACTGGCGTTCTGCGCTACGGCAACATGCGTGAACTGATCTTGGGACTTGAGGTGGTACTGCCTGACGGAACAATATGGGATGGATTGAGATCACTGCGCAAAGACAATACCGGTTACGACCTGAAGCAGCTCTTCATTGGCGCTGAAGGCACTTTAGGCATCGTGACGGCAGCCGTCTTGAAGCTGTTCCCCATCAACACGGCATCTGCAACCGCCATGGTTGCACTCGATTCTGTGAGTCAAGCTGTGGATCTATTGCGCTTTCTGCAAGAAGAAATTGGCAATCGCATTGAAGCCTTCGAAATCATGTCGAAGAACCAAGTAGAAATTGTGATCAAACATGGGCATGACATTCGCTCGCCGATGGAACTCACAAGCCCTTGGTATGTGCTCATTGAAATTGCCGACAGTGCCAAAGACTGGGATCCCGTTCTTCAAATGGGAAACTCGCTTGAAGCAGCCTTAGAGCGCGAGTTCATCACAGACGCTGTCGTTGCCACAGACGAGACAAAAGCTTTGAAGATTTGGGAGCTCAGGCACAACATTTCGGAAACCAATAAGAAAGCCGGGTTTACTGTATCCAACGACACCTCGGTTCCTATCTCTCAACTTCCGAAATTTATTGACACAGTCACTCACCGCATCACTAATGAAATTGAAGGTGCAACTGTCTGCCATGCGGGCCATATTGGCGATGGCAACATCCACGTGATTGCAATTCTGTCTCGTGATATCTATTTATCACCTGAAGCATGCGAAACCAGCGCGGCTAAAGTAAACCTGATCGTCCATGAAGAGAGTGTGGCGTTGAAGGGAAGCATCAGTGCTGAGCATGGCATTGGCAAAATGCACATTGACAGATTGGCCCGCTTTAAACCAGAGCTGGATCTTTCCATGATGAAGTCGATTAAAAAATCTTTCGACCCTAAGAACATCATGAATCCGAATAAGATTTTCAGAGCGTAAATGCACAAAAAAGGCTTCCACTGGAAGCCTTTTTTAATGCGCTGTTGATACCCTTGAATGTCGCAAATCAGAATTTGGCTTGAACGAGTGCCTTTGCAACAAATCAAGACTCTCACGCACGACTTGCAAATATTGCTCACCCTCAGGACTGAGCGAGAAATCAACATCATCGAACAAAGGCCTCTGCAAGATACTTTCCATTAAGCGCATGCGGTGACTGATCGCGCTAGGCGTCACGCACAGTTCTTCTGCCGCTTTTTTCATGCTGCGAACTCTGGCTAAAACTTCAAACGTCGCTAAGCAGTTAATAGGAGGAATTCGATACATCACACACTGGTCTTGTCAAAGTTGAATGCGGCCTAGCCGCATTCGGAGTTCTATTTAAATACCTTTGTTATTTGGATTCTTGAAAACTTCCTTTACAGCACTAGGCATTGGGTAGTTCAAGTTCACATTGTTGGGTGGCACAGGCTTTGTGAACCACTTTGCATAAATTTCGTTGATTTCACCGCTTTTCATTAGCTTGACGATGGCATCGTCAACCACTGATTTGAACTGTGGATCATCTTTGCGGTACATAAACCCGTAGGGTTCATCTCGCAAACGCTCATCCAAAATTTTGAAATCATTTGCATTGGGTGCACGGGCGATCATTCCCGCCAGCTGTACATCTTCCAAAATCATGGCCACAGCACGATCAGAAGACAGCATCAAGAATGTTTCAGAAATGTCTTTGCCTGACAACTCGTTGAATTGAACATGCTCATTTTTTCGATAGACACGCAGCAGTTGAATGGATGTGCTGCCTGCGACCGTTGCCACAGACTTTCCGTCGATTTGCGCCATGTTGTTAATGCCTGAGCTCTTTTTAACAGCAGCCGCGACGCTACCGACAAAATGGGTAGGTGCGAACTCAACTTGCTGAGCACGCGCAATCGTATTTGTTGTCGTACTACATTCAAGATCAATGGTGCCGTTTTGTACCAATGCAATTCGATTCGTCGGCGTGACAATCGTGTATTGCACTTTCAAGCTTGGAAGACCCAACTTTGCTTTCACCGCATCAACTACCTTCATGCAAATGTCAGCCGAATATCCAATCGGATTGGAATCTGCGCTGATTTTGTAAGAGAACGGAAATGAGGCATCACGACCTCCGAGATTGATCACACCTGACTCTTTGATTTTTTGAAGCGTATCTTTTGTCTGCGCTTGGACTGGACTCTGCACCAAAGCACAAGCCAAAGCGGCGATCGTTGTTGCGAATTTAAGTTTCATTTCTTCTCCAGTATTTTGAGTGAATATTCACAGTCAAATTTTTATTGAGTCAATTCAAAGGGCCAAATAGTTTCTTCTGATGCACACATCATCAAATCGAATGGCTTAATCAAAAAAGACCAATCGTCATGTTCACCGCGCCCTCGCTATCAATCTCTGCGCCTGCAAAACAACGGGTAAATCCACCATTTTTCCGTCTAGTTGAACTGCGGCGCCTTGAGAGTCAGCAATTGCTGCCAAAACCCGCTTAGCCCAATCCAAGTCTTGAGGAGATGGCGCAAAGGTTTGATGAACAACGTCAACTTGCTTTGGATGAATACATAACTTGCCACCAAATCCAAATCTGACCGATCTCAGTGTGTCATTGCGGATGAGCTCTGCATCATCAACAGACACAGTGACGCCGTCTATGGCTGGCGACAAATCAAATTTCCTAGTGAACATTGCCACGTTGAAGCGCAAGGTATCTAACTCACGTTGATCATCTGCGCATTGCATGCCTGTATCTGCAAGAAAATCAATATGACCAACAACGAGCCTAGAAACGTTTGTTGAAGACGCAATTTCATCGAGCGCAATGAACCCTGATGCGCTCTCAATGATTGGCAAGATGGGGGTTTGAGGCATTTCATGAGAAACGTACTCAAGTGTTTCTTTTGATTCACATTTAGGAATCATCACGGCATGCAAACCTTGAAGAGCTGCAAGCGCTCGTAAATCATCTTTCCCGATGTCTGTTTCAGGGCTGTTCGCCCGTACAACGACCTTCACGCCTGTGGCCATCAATGCGGGCCATTGCTCGGCGATTGACTCGCGAGAAGCAGCCTTGGAATCCAATGGAACGCTATCTTCTAAATCGAGGATGACGGCATCTGAACCAGATTGGGCAGCTTTCAAGAAACGTTCTGGTCTATTTCCTGGCACAAATAAAAATGATCTAGCGTTTGAGATTGAAACTTCTGATTTCATGATTAATTAGCTGTGTTGTTTTTAATGATGAATTCAAGCATCAACGATCGCAAGATGTGAAGACGGCCTGCAAAAAAATGATCGGCTCCTGGAATAACTGTGACCACTTGGTTGGAAGGACGAGCCCATTCAAAAACTGAACTCAGCGGCACTCTTTCGTCCATTTCTCCATGAATCACCAAAGCATTTACCAAACCTTTAGGCGTGTCGTATGACCTACCACCTTCCACTTCTCCGTAAGGCATTCCAGCCAAGCACACCGAATTCGCTGGAACACCCGCTTTTGTCAGTGCGTCTGCAACTTTCGCTTGGACAAATGCGCCAAACGAAAATCCAACCAAATGCAATGGCAATTCAGGGTGCTCATTCCTGATGGCATGAATCAAACTCAACAGATCATCTGCCTCACCCGAACCTGCATCATGAGTGCCCTCTGTTTTGCCAACCCCTCGAAAATTGGGTCTCACAGCAACAAAACCCGCTTCCGCAAACCCTTTGGCCAAGAAATGCGGAACTTTATGTTGTGCGCTGCCGCCTAACAACGGCTGAGGGTGGCCGATGACAACTACACCTGAAGGTGCAGCTGAACCAGGAACGTCCACCATTATTTCAATAGACCCGACGGGTCCATCAATTAAGTGAGTGCCTTGATTCAACATAGTCTCAAATCTCAAAGCAACTTAGTGAGTTCTGGCACTGCCACAAACAGGTCAGCCTCCAAACCGAAGTCCGCCACGCTGAAGATTGGCGCCTCTGGGTCTTTGTTGATGGCCACGATCACCTTGCTGTCTTTCATACCCGCCAAGTGTTGGATGGCGCCGCTGATGCCGCACGCCACATACAACTGAGGCGCGACGATCTTGCCGGTTTGACCCACTTGCAAATCGTTGGCCGCATAGCCTGCGTCCACCGCAGCGCGGCTCGCACCAATGGCAGCACCGAGCTTGTCAGCCAGCGGGGTCATGACTTCGTCAAACTTCTCTGAGCTACCCAAAGCACGGCCACCAGAGACGATGATCTTGGCGGCAGTCAGTTCTGGGCGGTCGCTCTTGGTGACTTCACGACCCACAAAGCTGCTCTTGCCTGAGTCTGTCGCAGCTGCTGCAGTTTCCACGGCAGCAGAACCACCTGTAGAAGCGGCTGCATCAAAACCTGTGGTGCGCACGGTGATGACTTTGACGGCATCTGTGCTTTGCACAGTAGCAATCGCATTACCTG
>ERZ650308.1791-NODE-1791-length-10856-cov-13.406074_pt1 | contig 10856 bp, 13 predicted proteins | sample MGYA00376244_ERZ650308 | MGnify/ENA primary metagenome ERZ650308 (study PRJEB26733, sample SAMN07839295) | wastewater metagenome | biome: small river; feature: stream; material: water | place: USA: North Carolina | collected 2016-04-26 ...
AGGCAGCTCAGAGCTCAATCTTGAACCGCTTGGTTCCTGCAGCTGCAGCGATGATTGCTCTTGGTTACCCAGGTGACGCAAAGCTAGACATCATGGGCATTGCTCCATCTGTCTGGGGTCTGCTATCAACCATTCCGTTCCTATACATCCTTTACGTACTATTCATCGAACTTGGCAAGAGCCTAGAGCGCCAGTCAGCTCCAGTTCAGAAGAAGGTTAAGTTGCTCCGCCTATTGCTAATCGCAACATGGGGCGTTTACCCAATCACCTTCATCTTGGCTATGGGTACACCAGCAGGTGGCGCATTCAACGCAAGCGAGTTCGTAGCTCGTGAAGTTGGATACAGCATCGCTGACATCTTGGCTAAGTGTCTATTCGGTCTAGTGATCTTCAGCATCGCTCGTATCAAGTCATCAGAAGATGACAAGGACTACGCAAAGACAGAGTTCAAGGACGCGTAACCAATAGGTTTCAAAACCTTAAAACTAATGGGCTCCCGGAAACGGGGGCCCATTAGTTTTGCTTGGGTAAGTTAGTTTTTTGAAACCGGCGCCGCGATTACCATCACGGACTCGGGGCTGGTCATGCTGTATCGGTCATCGTAAATTTCAAGGTGAAGTCCAGAGCGCTGGGTGCATCCTGACCCTGGAAGCAGCTCAGAGTAGAAACTCTGAATTGAATTGGTTAGAGTTTCCATTCCGCCCACGTGCTCGCAGGTTGCATAGGTTCCGCCAGGAAGTTCAAAAACTTCTAGGCCCAGTAAATCTTCAGGCAGTTCCGGCACCACACAGCCAACGAACTGGTTCAACAAACCATTCGCTGCCTCTGCTGACTCCGCTGGTCGAGTGGCCCCAATCATCATGGAACCTTCAGGCAGACCAAGTTCGATTCGCTTTGCCTGCATCAAACCCCAGACAGGACCCAGAATTTCTTGGCCATTGAACTTGGGTGACATTGCGCCGTAAAAATCTGCGCTCTTGCCCAACAGAATTCTTGCCGGCAATTCAACAACTTGAAAATTAGTTGCCATTAGAGCGCCAACTGTTTTTCAACTACGCGTGCGATGCGCTCGGCCCAAGACTGTGCGGTTCCTGCATCAGCGGCCTCAACCATTACGCGAACCAGTGGCTCGGTTCCTGATGCGCGAAGCAATACGCGACCGGTACCGTGCAACTCGGCCTCTGCCTCACTCACTGCCTGCTGGACTTCCGCATCTGTGTCGACGCGAGTCTTATCTACACCCGGCACATTGATTAGAACCTGCGGATAAATTTTCATCACTGAAGCAAGCTCTGCCAATGACTTTTTGGTGCGCGCCATCTCAGCACCAATTTTTAGGCCGGTCAGAATTCCATCTCCGGTGGTTGCGTACTGGGCAAAAATTACGTGTCCAGACTGCTCCCCACCAAGTGTGTAACCGCCCGCGCGCATTTCTTCGAGCACGTAGCGGTCTCCCACTCCAGTCTCAATCATGTTGATGTCGTGCTCTTTCATCGCAATACGAAGCCCAAGGTTTGACATAACGGTTGCCACCAAGGTGTTGCGCGCCAACTGGCCGCGCTCTTTCAGCGACAAAGCAAGAATCGCCATGATCTGATCGCCGTCGACGATTGCTCCCGATGCATCAACTGCCAGGCAGCGGTCGGCGTCGCCATCGTGGGCCACCCCAAAGTCGGCCCCGTGTTCAAGAACAGCAGCCTGCAAAGCAGACATGTGGGTTGAACCGTAACCCTCGTTGATGTTGGTGCCATCTGGCTCTGCACCAATCACGATTACCTTTGCGCCTGCATCGGTAAACACCTGAGGCGAAACTCCAGCTGCTGCGCCGTGAGCACAGTCAACCACCACGGTCAAACCATCTAGGCGGTGTGGCAAAGAACGAAGTAGGTGAACGATGTAGCGGTCTTCGGCATCGGCAAAACGCTGCACGTGACCAACTGCTTCGCCAACCGGTGAGAGCGGCTGAGCCGACATTGCCGCTTCAATCTGGTCTTCAATTTCGTCTGCCAGTTTGTGACCACCGCGAGCAAAGAATTTAATTCCATTGTCGGGTGCTGGATTGTGCGAGGCAGAAATCATTACGCCAAAGTCGGCGTCTAGATCATCGGTTAGAAATGCGGTTGCAGGAGTTGGCAGCACGCCGGCATCAAAAACATCAACACCCGAACTAGCTAGCCCTGCAGAAATGGCAGCGGCCAAAAACTCACCAGAGATTCTTGGGTCACGACCAATAACAGCCTTTGGTTTAATTCCGCGAGCGCGGGCATCTTCACCAAGAACTATTGCTGCCGCTTGCGCGAGTTTGGTTGCAAGATCTGCCGTTAAATCACGATTGGCGAGACCTCGAACACCATCGGTGCCAAAGAGTCTCGCCATTTCGTAAGCCTATGCTTTTGAAAGCTAGAAAGTGAAGATTAACGCTTCGAGAACTGTGAAGCCTTACGTGCCTTCTTAAGACCAGCCTTCTTGCGCTCGATAACACGAGGGTCGCGCTTTAGGAAGCCAGCCTTCTTTAGTGATGCACGGTTGTTGTCGCGGTCGATCTCGTTTAGTGCACGAGCGATACCTAGACGAAGTGCACCTGCCTGACCAGCGATGCCACCACCGTGAATACGAGCAACAACGTCGTATGCGTTCTTTAGATCAAGAACGGTGAATGGATCGGTGATTAGCTGCTGGTGCAACTTGTTTGGGAAGTAATCTGCAAGCTCGCGACCGTTCACCTTGATAACACCGGTGCCTGGCATGATGCGAACACGTGCAACAGCTTCCTTACGACGACCAAGGCCTGCGCCTGGAGTGGTAAGTGGGCCACGTGACTTAACCGGTGCAGCCTTAGCTGCTGGAGTCTCGGTGGTGTAGCTCTCTGGAGTGGTTTCTACGGTTTCTTTTGACACGATGAATTCCTTACTGAGCTACCTGGTCGATGATGAAAGGCTTTGGCTGCTGTGCAGCGTGTGGGTGCTCTGCACCTGCGTAAACCTTAAGTTTGTTTAGCTGGGTTGCACCAAGCTTGTTGTGAGGAAGCATTCCCTTGATTGCCTTCTCAACAGCCTTCTCAGGTGACTTCTCTAGAAGCTCTGCGTAAGTAGTTGCAGTCAAACCACCTGGGTAACCAGAGTGACGGTAAGCCTTCTTCTGCTTTAGCTTTGAACCGGTCAACGCGATCTTCTCAGCGTTGATGATTACAACGAAGTCGCCGTTGTCCATGTGAGGAGCAAAGGTTGGCTTGTGCTTGCCGCGCAATAGTGCTGCTGCGTGGGTTGCTAGACGGCCAAGAACTACATCGGTGGCGTCGATGACTAGCCACTCGTTGCTCAGCTCGTGAGCCTTTGGAGAATAAGTACGCACGGTAAATTGCCTTCTATTTCTATGTCGGATTGAAATGAATCCGCGCTAGAAGATCTAACTTCTCGGGATCCAAGTTTTCACATTGGCATTTAACGTTTGCCAATACCAAAGGTCAAGTCTAGACCTTAGATGCCCTGTGGGTCAAACCCTAGTTTTCATCCAGTGAGCGCATATTTCGCGCTCTTTCGGCCTGAATGGCCAGTTGGTCGTCATCTGGGTAGCCAACGCCAATCAAAGTTAGCCCTCGGGGCGGTTGAACCTTGTAAGAACCCACGCGCGTGCGACGAGCCAGCGTTGCCGAAACATCGCTCGGGCTAGCCTTGCCCTCACCCGCAGCGATCAGTGCGCCAACGATTGAGCGCACCATGTTGTGACAGAACGCATCGGCCAAAAGTTCGACCTCGATCACGTTGCCGTCGAACTCGTTGCGCGAAATTTCGATTGACCGAATTTCACGGATGGTGGTCGCGTTTGGCTTAGGTCGGCAGAAGCTTGCGTAATCGTGCAGCCCACAGAGTTCGAGTGCCGCGGCTTTCATGGCAAGCACATCGAGTTCGTGCTTGATCCACAGCGTGAAGCGACCCTTCAATGGGTCTTTTTGTGCCGCGCCATCGGCAATTCGATAGCGATAGCGACGCCAGGTCGCCGAATAGCGAGCATCAAAACCCGGCGGGGCTTCGCTGACCTTGTGAACATGGATGTCGTCTGGCAACAAATCGTTGAGCTTGCCCAAGAAGCCCTTTGAACGGCCTAGGCGTTTTAGTTGCTGCGGAGACAAGTCGATGTGGGCAACTTGTTCGAAGGCGTGCACACCGGCATCTGTGCGACCGGCAACTCGCATCTCAAAATCGTTCTTGCTCTCACCAAAAATGGTGGTAAGCGCCTTCAGCAGCTCGCCCTGAACGGTCTTGAAGTTCTTTTGCTGGGCGAAACCCCAGTATTCGGTGCCGTCGTAGGCCAGATCGAGCCGAAAACGAATCAGCCCGTCGACCTTGTGGTCAACGGGCTGATTCATGAGCTTTTGAGCGGTCAGATTACTCTGCTGCTGGAGTCTCGTCGGCAGCTGGAGCCTCTGCTGCAGCCTCGGCTACAACTTCTTCAACAACTGGCGCCTCAACTGCTGCATCCTCTACTACTGCCTCGGTCTCAACGACCTCTTCGACAGCAGCTGCAGGTGCTGCAGCGGCGGTTGCCTTGACGGTGTTCTCAAGCTTTGGCTTCTTGGTAACTGCCTTTGGGTTCACTGGCTCAAGAACTAGCTCGATCAGTGCCATTGGAGCGTTGTCACCCTTGCGGTAGCCAAGCTTGGTGATGCGGGTGTAACCACCCTGACGGTCTGCGACCTGTGGTGCAATGTTCGCGAATAGCTCGTGAACAACCGACTTGTCGGTGATCTGCTGCATAACGCGACGGCGTGCGTGTAGGTCTCCGCGCTTTGCGAAGGTGACTAGACGCTCAGCCACTGGACGAAGGCGCTTGGCCTTGGTCTCGGTGGTGGTGATCTTGCCGTGCATGAACAACGAAGTTGCCATGTTGCGAAGCATTAGACGCTCGTGTGATGAGCTGCCACCTAGACGTGGACCCTTGTTTGGGGTAGGCATTGTTTTCTCCTCTTAGATTTCTGTGATCCAGAGACCGGCTTACGCCTGGTCGTCCTCGTCGTAGGCCGAGCTGAAGTATGCTGCGTCGAAGCCTGGGACGGCATCCTTGAACTTAAGTCCCATTGAGGTCAGCTTGTCGCGAACCTCGTCTACCGACTTGCTACCGAAGTTACGGATGTTCATCAACTGGTCCTCTGACAGAGCGATTAGCTCTGAAACGGTGTTGATGCCTTCACGCTTTAGGCAGTTGTATGAACGGACCGTGAGGTCCAGGTCTTCGATAGGCATTGCGAGCTCTGGCGACAGGCCGGCCTCAACCGGTGCTGGGCCGATCTCGATACCTTCTGCTGCAACGTTCAACTCACGTGCCAAGCCGAATAGCTCTACAAGGGTTGAACCTGCTGATGCAACTGCATCGCGAGGGGTGATCGAAGGCTTTGACTCAACGTCGACGATTAGCTTGTCGAAGTTGGTGAACTCACCCGCACGGGTTGCCTCAACACGGTATGAAACCTTGAGGACTGGCGAGTAGATCGAGTCGATTGGGATAACGCCAGCGTCTGCATCTGGGTTGCGGTTCTGAGATGCCTGAACGTAGCCACGGCCGCGCTCGATGGTTAGCTCAACTTCAAACTTTGCCTTTGCATTGATAGTTGCAATAACTAGTTCTGGGTTGTGAACCTCAACACCTGCAGGAACCTGAATGTCTGCTGCAGTAACTACGCCAGCGGTCTGCTTGCGTAGGTGTGCAACAACAGGTGCATCGTGCTCAGATGAAACAACTAGATCCTTGATGTTCAAGATGATCTCGGTCACGTCTTCTTTTACGCCTTCGATGGTGCTGAATTCGTGACGAACACCCTCGATGCGAATGTTGGTAACTGCTGCACCTGGGATAGATGACAACAAAGTACGACGAAGTGAGTTTCCTAGTGTGTAACCAAAACCAGGCTCAAGTGGCTCAAGTGAGAAACGTGAACGGTTTGATGAAAGTACTTCTTCGTGAAGTGATGGACGCTGTGCAATTAGCACTATGGTTCCTTTCAGCTAGATATCCGCTATTTGATATCTATTTGTTGGGGCCTAAGCAGTGGCCACTGCTCAGGTTTGTTGCGGGATGAAGCTTTTTGCTAAACCTCTATTGAGGTTTATGCGTGATGTCGAAGACGACACCGGAAATTTGTTATACGCGGCGACGCTTTGGAGGGCGGCAACCGTTGTGAGGCTGAGGAGTCACGTCAGAGATTGAACCAACCTCAAGACCCGCGGCCTGCAATGAACGGATGGCAGTTTCGCGACCAGAGCCTGGGCCCTTTACGAAAACGTCAACCTTCTTTAGGCCGTGCTCCTGTGCCTTGCGAGCTGCTGCTTCTGCTGCTAGCTGCGCTGCGAAAGGAGTCGACTTACGTGAACCCTTGAAGCCAACATCACCAGATGATGACCATGAGATAACTGCACCGGTGGTGTCAGTGATCGAAATGATTGTGTTGTTGAAGGTCGACTTGATGTGAGCCTGACCAACAGCAATATTCTTTTTGTCCTTCTTGCGAGGCTTGCGTGCTCCCGCTGCTGCCTTAGGTGCTGCCATGAGATTTCTCCTAGATTCTTAAAGTTTGTGGGGGCTCTCGTGATTAACGAGCAGCCTTCTTCTTGCCGGCTACGGTACGCTTTGGACCCTTGCGAGTACGTGCGTTTGTCTTGGTGCGCTGGCCACGAACTGGAAGACCCTTACGGTGGCGAATACCTTCGTATGAGCCGATCTCAACCTTGCGGCGAATGTCTGCGTTAACATCACGGCGGAGGTCACCCTCAACCTTGAAGTTTCCTTCGATGTGATCACGGATAGCAATCAACTGCTCGTCGGTAAGGTCCTTTACGCGGATGTTCTTGTCAACTTTTGTCTCAGTCAAGATTTGAGCTGAGCGAGTACGGCCAATGCCGTAAATGTAGGTAAGTGCGATTTCGACGCGCTTTGCGTCTGGAATATCGGCTCCGGCAACACGTGCCATGGGAGTTCTCCTTGTTTTTAGAAGGTCTGAAACACCGCTTCCGAATCTCTCGATTGGGCCCCGGCCTTCTCCGGGGGTTACAGCCTTCGATCGTGGATCTTGGGCCGTTGCGATGCTTTTTTGTTTTTAGTTTGAAGCTTGGTGCGTTTGCTAGCTGCTTGAAACCACGACTTCCGGACGGTGTTTATGCCGTCTTGGCGGAGCCGGGACCAACAAATTGTTAGCCCTGACGCTGCTTGTGGCGTGGGTTGTCGCAGATAACCATGACGCGACCGTGGCGACGGATGACCTTGCACTTGTCGCAAATCTTCTTGACGCTTGGGTTTACCTTCATGTCTCTTACTTCTGCTTGGGGTTATTGCTAACCGTTTTTCAAACCATCCAGGCCTGTTGACCCGAATAGAAAGTCTCTATTTGTAGCGGTAGATGATGCGGCCACGAGTCAGGTCGTATGTGCTGAGCTCTACGATTACGCGGTCCTCTGGGAGGATGCGAATGTAGTGCTGGCGCATTTTGCCTGAAATGTGGGCAAGAACCTTGTGACCGTTAGTCAACTCCACGCGGAACATTGCGTTTGGTAGAGCTTCGACGACCGAACCTTCGATCTCGATGACACCGTCTTTACTGGCCATAACTCACTTATCTACTTCTACGATTTCGGCATAACGAGCGCACGCAAAAAACCGATTCTTGCGAATTGGGGATGCGTGTAGAAACACCGAGTTCTAATCCTACGGGAATCCGCGGGAGAGTGCTAATTAATCTTTTCCCGAAAATCGGTCTCCGACCAGGAAAAACGGTCGGATTAGGACAACGGAACGGGTTTTACGCCGAGTGGGGCAAGCTTGGCTGCTCCCCCATCTTCTGCGGTCAAAACCCAGATGCCCTTATCGTGCACCGCGATGCTGTGCTCCCAGTGCGAGGCATCCGAGGAGTCCTTGGTCGAGACTGTCCAGCCGTCCTTCAAAATCTTGGTGCGGTGACTGCCCGAAACCACCATCGGTTCGATCGCAACGCATAGGCCAGGTTGAACCTTGAAACCCTTTTCGCGAACCGCATAGTTGTAAACCGCAGGGTCTTCGTGCATCGAACGGCCGATGCCGTGACCGACGTATTCCTCGAGAATTCCATACTTGGCGCCATCTAGCTCTTGCGAATAGATGTATTCCTCGATTGCAACGCCAACCTCGTTTAGGTATTCAGCCTTGGCGAGTGCAGCGATTCCGACCCAAAGTGACTGTTCGGTGACATCGCTCAAAGTTTGACGGGCACGAACTAGGTCAGAGTCGACCTGGCTGCCATCCTCGTTGGGAACGATCACGGTCATCGCCGAGTCGCCGTTCCACTCGCCGATTTCGGCACCGGCGTCGATCGACACAATGTCGCCGGCCTGCAGGATGCGAGCAGCAGATGGAATGCCGTGCACAACCTCGTCATTGATTGACGAACAAATGGTGTGGCTGTAACCAGGCACTAACTTGAAGTTTGAGTGGCCGCCCTTGGCAAGGATGGTTGCCTCGGCGATTGCGTCAAGTTCGAGAGTGGAAACACCTGGGCGAATTGCCTTGCGAACCTCGCGAAGCGCAGCGGCGGTCGCTAAACCGGCAGCGCGCATCAGGATGATTTGTTCGTTGTTTTTTAGTTCAACGCTGTGACGTGACATTTTTACCCTCTATTTGGGTGATGAACTAGCGAAACTAGTTCTTTGGGGTGAAACCGCGAGCCTCAAGGGCTTCGAGGATGCGACCGGTTACCTCGGCAACTTCACCAAGACCATCGATCATGACCACGAGGCCGCGAGCTGCATAGGTGCTGGTTAGCGGAGCGGTCTGCTCTTCATAAACTTCGAGGCGGCGACGAATCACGTCTTCGGTGTCATCGGCGCGACCCTGCTCGAGAGCACGGTTTAGCAAACGACGAACAACCTCATCGGTGTCGGCGGTCAGCTGAACTACAACGTCGAGCTTGTTGCTCTGGGCAGCAAGGATTTCGTCGAGTTCGACCACCTGGTCGGCGGTGCGTGGGTAGCCATCGAGTAGGAAACCCTCGATTGCATCCGCGTGTGAAAGGCGATCACGAACTAGCGCGTTGGTGAGGCTGTCTGGAACATACTCGCCGCGATCCATGAAGGCCTTAGCCTGCTTGCCAAGCTCGGTTTCATTCTTCACGTTGTGGCGGAAGATGTCGCCGGTTGAGATTGCTGGAATCTCAAATGCCTGGGCCAAACGCTCTGCCTGGGTGCCCTTGCCTGCGCCAGGAGCGCCGATCAAGAGGAGGCGGATCACTTCAGTAGACCTTCGTAGTTGCGCTGCTGCATCTGCGCATTGATCTGCTTGACGGTTTCAAGACCAACACCAACGATGATGAGGATCGAGGTTCCACCGAACGGGAAGTTCTGGTTCGCACCGATTAGCGAGAACGCAACCAATGGAATCAAAGCGATCAGACCTAGGTAGATAGCGCCTGGGAAAGTGATGCGGCTAAGCACGTACTGAAGGAACTCGGTGGTCGGACGACCGGCACGAATACCTGGGATGAAGCCACCAGCCTGCTTGATGTTGTCGCTTACTTCTTGGGTGTCGAAGGTGATCGCGACGTAGAAGTAGGTGAAGCCAAGAATCAATAGGAAGTACAAGATCATGTACAACGGGTGGTCACCCTTGGTTAGGTAAGCCGAAACCCAGCTAACCCATGGAGCAACCTGGCCCTTTGCGTCTGGCTGGTTGAACTGAGCAATCAGCGCAGGCAAGTAAAGAAGTGATGACGCGAAGATAACTGGAACCACACCGGCCATGTTTACCTTGATCGGAATGAAGGTGCTCTGGCCACCATAGGTGCGACGGCCAACCATACGCTTCGCGTACTGAACTGGGATGCGGCGCTGTGACTGCTCGACCAAGATAACAAGGCCAACGACAACGACACCGATCAATAGAACCAAAAGCAAGGTCTCGATGTTCTTCTGCTCAGCGATGCCGATTAGCGATGCTGGGAAGCGAGATGCGATTGAGGTGAAGATTAGAAGTGACATACCGTTACCGACACCACGCTCGGTGATTAGCTCACCCATCCACATGATTAGACCGGTACCTGCAGTCATGGTGATAACCATTAGCGCTACGCCAACTGCTGATGAGTCGGTAAGGATTGGAAGCACACAGTCTGCACCGAATAGCGCACCCTGGCGGGCAACAGCAATAAGGGTGGTCGACTGAAGTAGACCAAGAGCGATGGTTAGGTAGCGGGTGTACTGGGTCAGAGTTGCCTGACCTGAAGCACCCTCCTTGTGTAGCGCCTCAAAGCGAGGAATTACTACACGCAGCAACTGGGTGATGATCGATGCCGTGATGTACGGCATGATTCCCAGCGCAAAGATAGAGAGCTGAAGCAAAGCGCCACCAGAGAACAGGTTTACGAGTTCGTAAAGACCTGAGGTGTTCTGGGTCTGTGCAAGACACTTTTGAACGTTGCCATAGTTGACCAACGGGGCAGGGATAAACGAGCCCAATCGGTAAATGGCAACGATCGCAAGCGTGAATGCAAGCTTGTTTCGTAGGTCCGGGGTGCGGAATGCACGAACAATAGCGCTAAGCAACTTAAGCCTCCTGGCTTGTGTAAGAACTAGTCAGTGACTAGCTGTTAACCGAGCCACCAGCGGCGACAATCTTTGCCTCAGCAGAAGCTGAAACCTTGTCTACGCTGACATTGAGTTTAACCGAGATGTCGCCGTTTCCTAGGACCTTAACAGGCTCGTTCTTGCGAACTAGACCCTTAGCTACTAGATCTGCAACGGTCACCGCGCCGCCAGCTGGATAGTGCTCAGCTAGCTTCTCGATGTTGACAACCTGGTACTCCACGCGGAATGGGTTCTTGAAACCACGAAGCTTAGGAGTAC
>ERZ650308.1792-NODE-1792-length-10856-cov-4.270901_pt1 | contig 10856 bp, 7 predicted proteins | sample MGYA00376244_ERZ650308 | MGnify/ENA primary metagenome ERZ650308 (study PRJEB26733, sample SAMN07839295) | wastewater metagenome | biome: small river; feature: stream; material: water | place: USA: North Carolina | collected 2016-04-26 ...
ATCGCGATGTTCTCTAGAAACGGGGCCTATGTCTTCTTTCCAAATGCGGTGTAAATCTTGTAACTCTCTAAAAGCTTTGTTTACATCAGCTTCTTTCAACAACTCTTCAACGCGAGTTACTATTTTTTGTTTTTGCTCTAAATTATGTTTGAAATCTAAATCTCTGGCTTCTCTATCTAAGTGTAAATAATCGTAAAAATTTTCAACATGAAAATGATAGTTATTCCAAACGTGGTTGTATTTATCTTTCGGAATCGGTCCTGCCACTTTCCAACGTTCTCTGATGTCATTTAATTGTTTTAACGAAGCAGAAATGTTTTCAGGTGATTGAATTAATGTCTTTAATTCTTCAACGATTGCCAATCTGTTTTCTAGATTTTTTTGCAAATCATTTTGAAGGGATTTAAAGTGGGCATTTTTTTTGTCTTTGTAAGAATTATATAAAAGATCAAATTTTGATTTTAAAGGAAAGTGATAATGGAAATCTTCGGTTGTATCAGGATTTTCAACTAAAAACTCTTCGCGTTTTTCGTCGATTAAATGATAGTATTTTGAAAGAAATGCTTTTTTAATTTCTTCTACATGTTCTCTAACAGACATTACTTTTTCAACCACTACGATTTCTTCAAGGCTAGCCACCAATTGATCCATTGGCATGGCTTCATAGTCTTCTAAAGGAATTTCATGACGTGCTTTTAATGTTTCGTCTTCACTTTCTTCTGCATTCACATTTGCAATTTCATTAACTGCAAATTCGTTCGCGTCTTCAATAGTTGGTTCTGTTTCTGTAGCTGGAGCATCGATTTCAGCTTGAACTTCGGCAGTTGCTTCTTCAAGAACCGGTGTGTCAACTTCTTGATTTTCAGTGATTACGTTTTCTGTTGCGGAATTTTCCGTGTTTCCATCTGCCATACTATTTTCTGCTGGCAGGTTATCGTTCTTTTCTTCTAACATTTTAAAATGTGTAAGTTTATATAATTAAGGAGCGAAAGATAGTAAAGTAGCATGAAAATTCAAAGAAAAATAGCTATAAAACTGACAATTAGTTGATTTGTCCCCATTCAAATGACCCAAAAATAAGTCCGTTTATTGGAATGGATGATCAAAGTAGATTCTTAAAAAAGACTTCATTAGAAAGTTATTTATGCCATAGCTTCCAAGCTTTTTCTGCTTGAAAAATCAGCATTTCATATCCATTTACAATAGTTGCTCCTTGTGCTTCTGCTTGTTTCAAGAACACTGTTTTTTCGGGATTGTACACCAAATCAAAAACCAAGTGCGAAGGAGTGATGTATTCGTAAGGAATAGGCGGAAAAGTATCATTATTTGGGCTTGTTCCCAGTGGTGTGCAATTGATGATCAGTTGGTACTCATCAAAAATTGTTTTCGTTAACTGGTTGTAAGACAATTCGTTTTCTGCTGGATTTCTAGATACAAATGTAGCTGTAATGTCCAATTTTTGTAGTGCATAAGCAATAGCCTTTGACGCGCCACCTGTGCCTAAGAGTACTGCTTTTTTATGGTGCGGTTTGAGGTAGGGTTGCAGTGATTTTTTACACCCGTACCAATCCGAATTGTAGCCTTTTAAGGTTCCTTTTTTTGTGAATTTGATCACGTTTACTGCGCCAATTTCTGTGGCAGTTTTTGAAAGTCGATCCAGGTAGGGAAGTATACTTTCTTTATACGGAATGGTAACATTAAGCCCATTTAAATCGCGATTTTGCGCAAGTACGTTTGGAAATTCGGCTATGGATTGGATGTCGAAATTTTCGTAAGTACAACCTTCAAAAACAGGGTTGTCAAATTTGGCTGTAAAATAGTTTTTCGAAAAGGAGTACGAAATATTCTTGCCAAGTAAGCCGTATTTTGATTTGGTTTTCAACGTTATTTGTTTTTCTCTATATAATTTTGGACTTTTTTTCGCGCCCAAACCACAGGAAAAAGTTCTTCCAAAATGAATCGGTTATCAAAACTCAATCGCAAACCATTCGTTAAGTGAAATACTCCCTTTTTATCATCGGTAAGCATAAAATAGAGACCTGCCAATCGGTATTCAATTTCGTATGATTCTGGAAAAAATTCAGAGGCTTGAAGCAATGCAATAATAGCACTGTCAAACTCATTTAAAAATTGTAAAATATCGACCCAAAACAACCAAGTGTCCAATTCGGTATCCCCAAATTCGACTGCTTTTCTGTATCCAAATTCGGCTTCTTCAAAGAAGTTCATTGCGCCATTAATGGTTGCGTAACGTTTCCAATAGGTGCTGTTTTGATTGTCTATTTCGAGTGCTTTATTGACGTAAAAAAGTGCTTTTTGATAGTTTTTTTGACGTACATAAAAGTCGGTGATGGCGATCCATCCTTTATCTAGTAGTGGATCTTCATGAACGGTTTGTGTAAAATATTTGATTGCCTCTTTTTTGTTGCCTAATTTTTCGTAACATTTCCCAATTCGGAGTAAAGCATACGAAGTAGGATCGTCTAAAGTGATGGTTCTTTGGTAGTTGAGAATGGCTTCTTCATATCGATTCAATCGCTCCAAGGCTTTGGCATTTTCCATGAATGCACCTACAAACTCGTCATCAATATACGTTGCATATTCAAAAGCGCGAACGGCATTTTCATACTCTTTTAATCCGTAATACAATCGGCCTGCTTGGTGCCAAGCAATTTCGCTGTAGGGATTTTTTTCGATGTACTTCATTAAGTAGGCAATGGCTTCTTTATTTTGATCTAAAAACTCATGACAATACACCACATTATATAGTGCAGATTGGTCTTCAAAATCTTCTTCCAAGCATTTGATGAAGTTTTCTTTTGCCAGTTCTAGGTTATCCATAAATAAATATTCCATCCCGATTAAATTGTATACATCGGCAAGGTCATCGGTATATTTTAGGGCTTCGTTGAGTAATTCAACGGCTTTATTATGGTCGTCTTTTTTCGAATAAATATTGGCTTTTTGAATGTAAATCTCTTCGTTTGTAGGTTCGATAGCATACAGTTCATTCAGCATTCTTTCGGCCAAATCGAGTTTGTCATCAAAAATGAGCATTTCGATTTGCACCAATTTAAGTCCGGTAGATTTTGGATGTTGTTCTAGGGCTAATTTAAGCGCTTTTTTGGCCAAATTAGATTTGCCCATGTCAAGGTAGTGAAGGATAATTTCTTCAAATTCTTCCGAATCAAAGAACAAAACCTTATTGGTTTTTAACATCGATTCAAATTTATGTAACGATAAATTATTGTCTTCTTCCTCTTCGCTTAATTGCATACTGGTGTAGTAGTTTAATTAAATATAAAGATACTATGATTTTGATGCAGATCGCTTTCTTTTTGTATTTGTTTTAAACAATTTAATTAACACCTTTTGGGTAGAAATACGGCGTTTTTTGTGTGAGCGATTGCAGTGAAAAGCCCGCAGTAAACTGGAACGCAGTGCAAGATTATGAGGACTTGAAACGGAAAGCGCGACCCGTAGGGGCACACCCCAAAAGAGGTACATTATGCATTTAGAATTTCATCCATTACCGACAACATGATTTGGCAACCCGCTTCAATTTCTGCTTCGGATATGGTGAGGGGAGGTGTTATTCGCACTGCTTTTCCTTCAAACAACAACCAAAATAGGATGAGGCCTTTGTCTTGGCATTTCAATATGATTTGATTGGTGATTTCGTCAGATGCAGTCATGGCGGCCAGCATGAGGCCTTTTCCTCTGATTTCGGTGATGAGCGGATGAACCAATAGTTTTCTGAATAGCGCTTCTTTTTCTAGGGATTTTGAAGCGTAATCTTGTGCTATTATTTCTTGTAAAGTGGCCAAACAAGCCGCTGCAATTACGGGATGTCCGCCAAAAGTAGTAATATGCCCCAATTTGGGATCATGGCTGAGCAAATCCATGTGTTTTTCGTGCGCTATGAATCCGCCTACAGGCATGCCGCCCGCCATTCCTTTTCCGATGATGACCACGTCGGGAACCACGTTATAGTTTTGAAAACCAAATAATTTTCCGGTTCTTCCAAAGCCAGGTTGGATTTCGTCAACTATCATTAATGCACCCACTTCGTCACAACGTTTTTTTACTTTCGCTAAAAAGTCGTTTTCGGGTTGGATGAAACCGGCCCCTCCTTGAATGCTTTCTAGAATGATCCCGGCAGTTTTGGTAGTTATTTTTTCTAAATCAGCTTCGTTGTTGAACGTGATAAAATCGACATCTGGAATCAAGGGTCGGAAGACTTGTTTTCGTTCTTCAAAACCCATCACACTCATGGAGCCCATGGTGTTTCCGTGGTAGGCGTTGTGACAAGAAATAAGTTGGCTTCTACCTGTGACACGTCGAACCAACTTAAGCGCGCCTTCACAAGCTTCTGTTCCTGAATTTACCAAATACACTTTGTTGAGTTCTTTGGGTAAATGCTCTACTAATAATTTGCAGTATTGAACGGCCGGACTTTGTGAGTACTCGCCATAGACCATCACGTGGGAATATTTGTCTAATTGGTCTTTAATGGCTTGATTCACTCGCGGGTGCTGATGCCCTAAGGAACAAGCAGATACGCCTGCTACAAAATCGAGATAACTTTTGTTTTGAGTGTCATAAATATACGATCCAATTGCATGCGATACCTCCATACCTAGAGGGTACGGTGTTGTTTGTGCTTGGTACTTTATAAAGTCGGAGTTCATTATTTCGTTTTCTTTTTGTCGTAATCTAACGTCTCTTTTCTGATTTTCATGGGCTTGCTGTCTTTGGCTTCGTTAGCCTTTTTCTCAGCTTGCATTTTGGTTTCAATTTCATTTTCATCGGCAGGGAAAATATCCTCTTTGGTCAAGATTCGTTCGTCTCCTCGCCACACAAAGCCTCGCAGCTTTCGCGCGTTTTCGGGTAGTTCTTTTTCGGGGTAAATTTCGCCGGCAACGGTATTGAAAAAGGTGATGGTTTCGATGTTATTTTCTTCCAATTCCATGTTGATTTTACTGCTCACATTTTTATTGATTCCGATCAATTCTTTTTCATCGTTTCGAAGAAAATAAATGACTTCTGCATTCTTGACTATATCCACTTCATAGAGTTTGTTGTCTTTGAATTTACCGTATAAATTTTGCCCTTTTACCTGATTGTAACCTGTTCCGAGTGTGTCCCTGGATATGATGAATGCGTTGTTGAGGACTTTTAAGGAATCCAATTTTTGAGTGTTGTTATTTCCAATTAAATGCATGACATCTCCCGTCATTTGGTTTTCAAAATTCCATAATATGGGTTTTTTGATCAACTGGGTGACTGCTGTTTTTTGATTTGAATGTATGGAATCACATTTTCCGCTTAAATCGGTTTTGAAAAACCGTACATTGTTGTAACCTCTGATGGTTCTGTCGCCAGATTTACCTGTAATTACCAATCGCTTGGCATGAATAAACATCGAATCTTTTTCCATCATATAGCGAACAGAGGCTCTTTTTGTAATGAAAAGGGAATCTTGCTTTTTGTAAAATTCACCATAATGGCCTTTGGCTATACCTTTGTTAATGGAGTCCGTAATTCTGACATTTCTTGAAGCTGATGCAAATTCTTTAACCCGATCATAATACAAACTGTCACCTTCAATGAGTCGGTCTTTGTATTTGATGTATGATTTTTTCAGAAAGTGTCCTGTGTTTTTTTTGGTATTATAGAAACCATTTTCGGTATAAATAAAATTGTCTTTTCCTGTAATTGTTGAAGGTCCCACTAGATAAGAATGTCCTGAATTGGTGTAATAATCTAGGTGATTGGACTTGATGACATACTTAGGATTAGTCAGAACAACTTCGGTTAAAAATTGGTATTTCTTTTGAAGCACATAATACCGTCCCGATTTGCTTTTTAAGGTATTGTCTCTATTGGTTATCGTTCCGTTTGATTTGTAATAGGCTTCTTGCGATACTCGGTCAAAATTAATTGTGTCGGTTACAAGTGACATTTCGGGCGAACGTAAGCTTACGTTTCCTGTTGCATAAGCGTGTTTGATATTTCCGTTGTATTCGGCATATTTTCCGTTCAAATACAAAGTGTCGCCTTGAACCATTTGCACGTTTCCAAACGCTTTGATGTAATTTTCGTCTTTGAAATAATAGGCTTTGTTGCAGGTCATGATGATGCCGTCATGAATCGCACGAACATTTCCTGTTAACAAAAGTGCGCCTGGCATTTCAAATTCATTAATGTCTTGAAAATCTGCGTTTTCAATAATTATTTTATTTGTTTTCTGGCCAAAAACGAAGGTCAATTGAAACAATAAGACGATAAGATAGATTACTTTTTTCAAGAAAATACATTTTGAAGCAAATTTATGAAAATAGCTCTAGCATCAATAGGAATTAAGATTTTTTTATGTTTGAATTATATTTCAAATCAATTACATTTGTTTTTTATAAAATTATTTCCATGAAAAAGCATTTTTTTCTTCTTGTTGTTTTGGTATCCCAACTGGTTTGTGCTCAAAGTACAATTACTACCAAAGACCTGTCATTTATAGATAATCAACCTCGTAAAAAAGTAGTGTATCAAGTGTTTACGCGCTTGTTTGGAAATACTAATAGTACCAACAAACCTTGGGGAACTTTAGCCGAGAACGGAGTCGGGAAGTTCAATGATTTTACAGACAAGGCGTTGACTGAAATTAAAAACTTGGGTGTAACACATGTTTGGTATACGGGTGTTCCGCATCATGCATTAGTAACGGATTACACAAAATACGGAATTTCTAATGACGACCCTGAAGTGGTGAAGGGTAGAGCTGGATCGCCTTATGCAGTGAAAGATTATTATAATGTAAATCCAGATCTAGCGGTGGATCCCGCTCATAGACTACAAGAATTTGAAGAATTGATTACCCGAACACATAAAAACGGATTGAAATTAATCATTGATATTGTACCCAATCACATTGCGCGTAAATATGAAGGTAAATCGAATCCGGCGGGAGTTAAAGATTTTGGTGCTGATGACAATACCACGGTGGAATACGACAGAAATAATAATTTCTACTACTTACCTAATCAAAGTTTTAAAGTGCCTGTTGCGACGAATTACGAACCCTTGGGAGGCGAAAAAAATCCTATGATTGATAATTACTTTGACGAAAATCCGGCTAAATGGACAGGTAATGGTTCAAGATTGGCGCAACCAAATAGTGGGGATTGGTATGAAACGGTCAAAATTAATTATGGAATTAGACCTGATGGATCTAAAGATTTTGATGAATTACCCGCAGCCTATTACAACAAGTCGATAGCAGAACATTACCAATTTTGGAAAAATAAATCGGTTCCGAATTCTTGGAACAAATTCAAAGACATAGCACTTTATTGGGTAGATAAAGGGGTTGATGGATTCCGATTTGACATGGCAGAAATGGTTCCGTATGAATTTTGGAGTTATTTGAATTCGGCCATAAAAATGAAAAACCCAGATGCTTTTTTATTAGCAGAAGTATACAATCCAAAAGAATATAGAAATTATATTTATTACGGAAAAATGGATTATTTGTACGACAAAGTGGAGTTGTATGACAAACTGAAAGACATCGTGAAAGGAAAATCTTCGACAGACGGCATTTCAACGATTCAAAATGGTTTGGCAGATATTGAACACCATATGTTGCATTTTTTAGACAATCATGATGAGCAAAGATTAGCAAGTGCTGAATTTGCTGGAAATGGAGAAAACGGAAAACCATTGATGGTGGTTTCGACTACAATAAGTTCTGCTCCGACCATGGTTTATTTTGGTCAGGAAGTAGGAGAGGCCGGAAATGAAAATGCCGGTTTTGGACAACCCACTCGCACATCTATTTTTGATTATATCGGGGTTCCTAATCACCAACGATGGATGAACAACGGAAAATTTGATGGCGGACAATTGACGCCAAAGGAAAAAGAATTACGTGATTTCTATAAGCGATTGTTAAATTTTAGCTTGACAAGTTCTGCTTTGATGGGTAATTTTATGGAACTTCACTCCATTCAGCCAAAATCTAATGGCTATAATGAAAAACTGTATTCATTTGCGCGATGGGATGCAAAAGAACGCTTGATTGTTGTTTCTAACTTTTCTAAAGATAATGCAGCCACGATTGAATTAATAGTTCCTACAGAATTGATCCAACTGTGGAATCTAAAAGACGGAAATTATCCGGTACGTGATGTTTTGTATTCTTCAAAAAACGAGTTGAAAGTTGCAAAGGGTTTAGGTACTATTCAAATTAAATTGCAACCTAATGAATCGTTTATTTTTAAGATTTTAAATTAGAGCTTACGGATTTCGTGTTCTCAAGCATACCGCCTTGTATGTAGATCCCCAATTGTTGTTATTCGTATCGTTGGGTTGTCCTGAGCTAGTTAATAGAGCGTCTGTATCTGACGCATCATATTTCCAAACCCAAGCGCAAATAGAGAAGCCTCTATTGTGTAATTTATCCAACATTATTTGAGGATTCATTAGTGCACCTGCGTTCATAGGTGCTATTTCACCAAAAAAGACAGGTAAATTCATGTTTTTTAGTAGTTGCAACCTATTATCAATTTGGATTGGAGTATCAAGAAGCCATTTTTCATAGGCATGCACATCAAATAAAATATTTGATTTTCCATTAAGAAAAGTGGCACCTTTATTAATCAGCACACTTTCATCTTGTCCTTGCTCTGCACAAGGAATAACAATGATGTTGGTATTATTTTCATTCCGTATGATCGAAACCAATTCATTCATATCGCTTTCCCAAATTTCATCGGAATATCCGTCGGTTCTATCGTATCGATAGGGTTCATTCCATACTTCAATCCAAACATCAGGTTGGTTTTTAAATTGAATCGCCCATTCTTTTAATTTGATTTTATATTCAGACCACCACGATGTGTTTGTGGGACGTTTTCCAGTGAAAAGAGTTTCGGTTGTGCCGTTCCAACCAAACGCACACAATAGAGTAACTTTGTTGTGGACTCTATTATCATAAACGATTGATTGTATCGAATGTAAATAGGAACCATTTTGATCTTGAATCGGATTGCCTGCAATTGGATTTTGTTGTACGTTGCCTATAAATTCTCTTACAATGTCAATTTTCCATGCATCCATGTCACTACTTCCAACGCCAAAAGAATGAAAAGCATTGCTTCCAATAAATTGCTTGGTGACTCCTTGGTTAAGAATTTTTGTTCCAACAATTTGGTAAACCAAACCATTTTCCTTTTCATCAGATGAACAGGAAATAGTGGTTAATCCACTGGTTAAACAAATCAAAAGTAGTACTAGTATCTTTTTCATCTTCGGTTCATAATAAAAAATGCCCTTTTAAAAAGAGCATTTTGATATTATTTTAATATGGTTTGTTTTCTATCTGGACCTACAGAAACAATTTTGATAGGAACTTCAACTTCTTTTTCAATGAATTCAATGTATTCTTTTAATTCAACTGGAAGTTCATCATATGAAGACATTCCTGTTAAATCGGCTTGCCAACCTTTGAATTCCGTATAAATAGGAGAGACGTTTTCTTCTTCTATGTTGTATGGTAAATGTTGAATGGTTGCTCCTTTGTAGTTGTATGAAGTACATACTTTCAAAGTTTTAAATCCAGATAATACATCACCTTTCATCATCATTAATTGGGTAACACCGTTTACTTGAATGGCGTATTTAAGGGCTACTAAATCCAACCAACCACAACGTCTTTTTCTTCCGGTAACGCTTCCAAATTCATTTCCAACACTTGCCATTAAATCACCATCTTCTCCAAAATCTTCTGTAGGAAAAGGTCCAGATCCAACACGCGTCGTATACGCTTTGAAAATTCCGTACACTTCTTTGATTTTATTTGGTGCAATTCCGAGTCCGGTACAAGCTCCAGCAGCAGTAGTGTTTGATGAAGTTACAAACGGGTAGGTTCCAAAATCTACATCCAATAATGAACCTTGTGCACCTTCACATAGAATTGATTTTCCTGCTCTTTGTGCTTGGTTTAAATATTCTTCACTATCAATAAAATCCAATTTTTTAAGGTCTTCAATAGCTTCAAAAAATTCTTTTTCTAATTCGGATAAATTATATTGAATGTCTACATCATAGAATTTAATCATTTCTTCGTGTTTGTTTGCCAAAGCACGGTATTTGTCTTTAAAATCAGCTAATTCAATATCACCTACACGAATACCATTTCTACCGGTTTTGTCCATGTACGTCGGACCAATTCCTTTTAAAGTTGATCCAATTTTAGCTTTCCCTTTTGACGCTTCAGAAGCAGCGTCTAATAAACGATGGGTAGGAAGAATTAAATGTGCTTTTCTAGAAATGATTAATTTTGATTTGATATCCAAATTGAATTTAGCCAAACCATCAATTTCAGATTTGAAGACAACAGGATCAATTACCACTCCGTTTCCGATGATGTTGATGTTGTTTTCATGAAATATTCCAGATGGAATGGTGCGTAATACATGCTTTATTCCGTCAAACTCTAATGTATGACCTGCGTTTGGTCCTCCTTGAAAGCGAGCAATAATATCGTATTTTGAGGTTAGTACGTCGACGATTTTACCTTTACCTTCGTCGCCCCATTGGGTACCGAGTACCACAACATTCTTGCCCATAATAGCCTCATTGCATCATGCTGTTAAAATTGAAGAACTTCTCAGGTTTTAGCTTACCTGAAGAAGTGATTAAATTTGTTCTACAGTCCATTGACCTGCAACATTCACCAACTGGTGCGTTGCATATGGAAGCGTAGTTAAATCATCCTGCCCCAAAAGTTGAATCACACTCATGCCTTGAGCACGCGTGTGTTCAATCGCTTGGATCAAATCTGTTTGAGTACC
>ERZ650308.1793-NODE-1793-length-10855-cov-21.513333_pt1 | contig 10855 bp, 10 predicted proteins | sample MGYA00376244_ERZ650308 | MGnify/ENA primary metagenome ERZ650308 (study PRJEB26733, sample SAMN07839295) | wastewater metagenome | biome: small river; feature: stream; material: water | place: USA: North Carolina | collected 2016-04-26 ...
TGGTGCGCTCGTTGGTGACGACCAAACACAACTGGATGGTGTTGCTCTCTGCCTTGATGGGCGGCGTGTTGCTGCTGTCGGCTGATTTGTTGGCGCGCATGTTGTTGTCGCCGCAAGAAATGCCGGTGGGGGTGCTGACTGCGGTGTTGGGTGGCGGCTATTTGCTGTGGCTGATGTACCGCAGCCAAACGGCGAGGGCTGCGTGATGAACTCACCCAACATGGCTTTACGCGTTCGCGATGTGCATGTGTCGCTGGCGGGGCAAGAGGTGTTGCACGGCATCGATATGTCGTTTGTGGCTGGCCGCTGGACCAGCATCGTCGGGCCCAATGGCGCGGGCAAGTCGACCTTGCTCAAAGCCTTGGCGGGCTTGCTGCCCGTCACAGGCCGTATTTTTTTGTTTGACCAAGAACTCATGGCGATGGACCGCAAGCAGCGTGCGCAGCAGTTGTCGTGGTTGGGGCAAAACGAATCCGCGTCTGACGACTTGCGCGTGTGGGACGTGGTCATGCTTGGGCGTATGCCGCATCAAGATTGGCTGGCTGCACCCAGCGCGCAAGACCACGCAGTGGTGGAAACCGCTTTGCAAGCCACGCAGGCGTGGGACTGGCGCGAGCGGTCGTTAGGTCAACTCTCGGGAGGGGAACGTCAACGCGTGCTGCTCGCCCGCGCCATGGCTGTGCAAGCCCAAGTGATGCTGATGGACGAACCACTCGCCAACCTAGACCCGCCCCATCAAGTCGATTGGCTAGAACAAGTGCGTTGCCTTACTTCGCAACACACCACCGTCATCAGCGTGCTGCACGAACTGGGCATGGCCTTGCATGCAGACGACATGTTGGTCATGCAAGCGGGGCGCGTGGTGCACCAAGGTGCATGTGCAGATGCCGACACACACCGCGCAGTGGAAGCGGTGTTTGACAACCGCATTGCAATTCACGCCTTGGAGGGGCAGTATGTGGCTGTGCCCAAGCTGTCCGACATCAAGGACGCGCCATGACCGCCAAATGCGTGATGGTGCTGGGCACTTCCAGCGGCGCGGGTAAAAGCTGGTTGACCACGGCGCTGTGCCGTTGGTATGCACGTCAAGGTTTGAAGGTGGCGCCGTTCAAAGCGCAGAACATGAGCAACAACGCCCGTGTGGTGGCCTCGCACAACGGGCTGGGTGAAGTAGGGTCTGCCCAATACTTCCAAGCGCTCGCGGCCAAGGCCGAGCCCGATGTGCGCATGAACCCTTTGCTGCTCAAACCCGAGGCTGACACACACAGCCAAGTGGTGTTGCTGGGTGAGGTGAACAACGAGCTAACGAACACCCCTTGGCGTGGCCGAAGCGAAAAAGTGTGGCCACAAATCGCCGCATCGCTTGACGCTTTGCGTGTCGAAAATGACGTGGTGGTGATCGAAGGTGCAGGCTCTCCCGCCGAGATCAACCTCATGGCCAACGACATCGTCAACCTGCGCGTGGCGCGTCATGCCGATGCGCGCTGCTTGTTGGTGACCGACATTGACAAAGGTGGCGCGTTTGCCCACTTGTACGGCACATGGGCTTTGTTGCCTCCTGAAGATCAAGCACGCATCAGCGGCTTTGTGCTCAACAAGTTTCGGGGCGACGCGTCGTTGCTCGCACCCGCGCCCCAGATGCTGCAAGACCTCACCGGCGTGCCCACCGTGGCGGTGTTGCCCATGTGGTGGCAGCACGGCTTGCCGGAAGAAGATGGTGTGTTTCACTACGGCCCCACGCTCGGCACTGCCGTGTCCTCGCTGTCCCCCGAGGGGGTGCGTTCCCGCACAGTGGCCGTCATCGCCTATCCGCGCATCAGCAACTTGGATGAGTTTCAGCCGCTCAAAAACGTGCCAGGTGTGCGCTTGCTGTGGGCGCGCAGCCCTGCTGACTTAGTGGGCTTGCAGGTGAGCGATTGGGTAATCTTGCCCGGCTCAAAACACACCAGCAGCGACCTGGCTTGGCTGCGCGCGCAAGGCTTAGACGCGGCCATTGCCAAACACGCCGAGCAGGGCGGTGCCGTGCTGGGCATTTGCGGTGGTTTGCAAATGTTGGGCGAGGCCTTGATTGACACACACGGCATTGACGGCAATGCAGCGGGCCTAGGGCTGTTGCCCGTGGTCACGCAATTCGCGGCTGACAAAACCGTGCAGCGCACCCGCGCCAAGTTTGGTGAGTTGCGCGGTGCATGGTCTGCCTTGTCGGGCGTGCAAGTGAGTGGCTACGAAATTCACCACGGCCAAACCCAAGCTCACGCCGCCATGGCTGCAGCAGGGCAGGTGGCACATGAGGTGATGCCCGGTTTGTCGTGGCAAAACGATGCAGGCAACGTGATGGGTTCTTACCTGCATGGTTTGTTCGAAGACCCTGCGGTGTTGCACGCTTTGTTTGGCGCGCAAACGCCCACGTTAGAAACGGTGTTTGAAGGCTTGGCCGATTACCTAGACCAGCACATGCGCCGAGAGGTTTTACAGGGGCTGCTCGTGTCACTAAGGAATTAAGGGCTAACCCTAGATTTCAAAAAAGCACAAGGGAAGCTTATACAAATCGAGATTCCCCTTTGTTGGTTTTGCCGTAATGATGGCGGCCATGACAACAAAGCTCGACATGAATTTGCTAACGACATGGGTCGGCAAGCAAGAGACATTGAATGATGAAATCTCTGCGGCCCCTGTGCGTGCCTTGTCCGCAACCTTAGACAGAGATGACCCATTGCCCATGCCTGGGGATGCGCTTCCTGCGCTGTGGCATTGGTTGTACTTTTTGCCTGCTGCGAAGCAATCCCAAATTGGTGAGGATGGCCATGCCAAGCGGGGTGGTTTTTTGCCACCCGTGCCGCTGCCGCGTCGCATGTGGGCAGGTGGGCGTTTGCAATGGCACGCTCCGCTGAAAGTGGGCGATGCCGTCAAACGCGTGTCCACCATTGAGTCCGTCACACACAAATCGGGCCGCTCCGGCGATTTGCTTTTTGTCCTCGTCAAACATGAAGTGCACAACGCGCAAGGCTTGTGCCTGACAGAAGAGCACGACATTGTGTATCGGCCTGCCGCCCAGCCCGGTGACCCGGTGCCCGCGCCCATTGCGGCGGCAACTCTGGCAACGCAAGGCGAGCCCACGGGTGAGTTATGGACACGTGATGTCATTCCAGATGATGTGCTGTTGTTTCGCTACTCAGCGCTCACCTTCAACGGCCACCGCATTCATTACGACCGCAAATACGTGACTCAGGTCGAAGGCTATCCCGGCCTCATTGTTCATGGCCCCTTGATTGCCACGTGGTTGGTTGATTTGGTGCGCCGACATACCGACCGTCCGATCCGACGCTTTGAGTTCAAAGCGCTGCGTCCCACGTTCGAATGTGCCGACCAGCGCCATGTGCGCGTCAGTGGTCAGCCACAAGTCGATGGCAAGCACGTGCGCCTGTGGGCGCAAGACCATGAAGGCTGGCTGACCATGCAAGCCACCGCTGAACTCGTTTAATTTAATTTTGAAATCTTGATGAAAACCCAAATCCCTACCCCCGATGCGCATCAAGAATTGCGCGAAGCACTGCGCGCCATGTGCGGCAGTTTTGATTCTGCGTACTGGCAAAAAGTAGACGACGAGCGGGGCTACCCCGAAGCGTTTGTCAACGCACTCACCGAAGCCGGCTGGCTGGCTGCCTTGATTCCTGCCGAGTACGGTGGCTCGGGTTTGGGCCTGGCTGAAGCTTCGGTCATCATGGAAGAGATCAACTTCGCGGGTGGCAATGCAGGCTCATGCCACGGGCAGATGTACAACATGGGCACGCTGTTGCGCCATGGCTCCCAAGTGCAAAAAGAGTTGTACTTACCCAAGATTGCGACGGGCGAATTACGTTTGCAGTCCATGGCCGTGACCGAACCCACCACAGGGACGGACACCACACAACTCAAAACCACGGCCGTGAAAAAGGGCGACCGTTATGTGGTGAATGGCCAAAAAGTTTGGATTTCACGCATTCAACATTCCGACTTGATGATTTTGCTGGCACGCACCACACCGCTCGCAGATGTGACGCGCAAGAGTGAAGGCATGTCGATCTTCATCGTGGATTTGAAGCAGGCGATTGGCAACGGCATGACCGTCAAGCCCATTCGCAACATGGTGAACCACGAAACCAACGAAGTGTTTTTCGACAACCTTGAAATCCCTGTCGAGAATTTGATTGGCGAAGAAGGCAAGGGCTTCAAATACATCTTGGATGGCCTGAACGCTGAACGCACCTTGATCGCCGCCGAGTGCATTGGCGACGCGTATTGGTTCATCGAGCGCGCCCGTCGCTACGCCACCGACCGCACCGTGTTTGGTCGCGCGATTGGGCAAAACCAAGGCATTCAATTTCCCATCGCAGACAGTTACATCGAAACCGAAGCTGCCAACCTCATGCGCTTCAAAGCCTGCGAGTTGTTTGATGCCGGCAAACCTTGCGGCGCAGAGGCCAACATGGCCAAGTACCTGGCAGCCAAAGCGTCGTGGGAAGCAGCCAATGTTTGTTTGCAAACCCATGGTGGTTTTGGCTTTGCGTGCGAGTACGACGTGGAGCGCAAGTTCCGCGAGACGCGCTTGTACCAAGTGGCACCCATTTCCACAAATCTGATTTATTCCTATGTGGCAGAGCATTTGCTCGGACTGCCGCGTTCGTTTTGAGCCGCAACATGAAACGACCTCTCGATCACATCACCGTCGTGTCTTTAGAGCACGCCATTGCCGCACCGTTTTGCACACGACAGCTCGCTGATTTGGGGGCGCGTGTCATCAAAGTTGAAAGACCCGAAGTGGGCGATTTCGCCAGAGGGTATGACCAGCGCGTGAACGGCATGTCTTCGCACTTCACTTGGACCAATCGGTCCAAAGAAAGTTTGACGTTAGACATCAAGCACGGACAAGCGATGGACGCGCTCTTGAAGTTGCTTCAAACAGCGGACGTGTTTGTCCAGAACCTGGCGCCCGGTGCCACCGCAAGGCTGGGCTTGTCTGCAGAAGATTTGAAAAAAATCAACCCACGCTTGATCGTGTGCGATATCTCTGGCTACGGCAATTACGGGCCGTACCGCGACAAAAAAGCATACGACCTGTTGATTCAAAGCGAGGCGGGGTTTTTATCTGTCACAGGCACCCCAGACAGTCCCTCAAAAGCTGGGTGTTCCATCGCAGACATTGCGGCTGGCATGTACGCCTACACCAACATTCTTTCTGCCTTGTTGTTGCGCGAAAAAACAGGCCATGGCTCACACATTGATGTCTCCATGCTCGAAGCTTTGGGTGAGTGGATGAGCTTTCCTCTTTACTACGCCTTCAACGGTGCCGAACCGCCTGCCAGATCCGGCGCATCGCACGCCACCATTTATCCGTATGGTCCATTCCCCGTGGGGGGCGGTGCAACCGTTATTTTGGGTCTTCAAAACGAGCGCGAGTGGCAAGTCTTTTGCGAGAAGGTGTTGCTGAACTCGGCGCTGGCAACCGATGCGCGTTTCAACAGCAACACCAAGCGCCATGAAGGCAGGACCGCGCTGAAAGCCATCATTGATGCATGCTTTCAAACGCTCAGCATCACGGAAGTCGAAGCTCGGTTGGATGACGCCAAGATCGCCAATGCGCGCATGAATGAGATGAAAGACGTTTGGGACCACCCCCAACTGGGTGCGCGCCATCGTTGGCAATACGTTGAGTCTCCCGTGGGGGACGTGCCTGCGCTCTTGCCGCCGGGCGTGAACAACGAGTACACCTACCGAATGGATGCCATCCCCGCGGTTGGGCAGCACACAGAAACGATCCTCAAAGAGCTGGGGCTCAGTGCCTCGGTCATTGCTGAGATGAAACAAGTCGGAGCGATCTAAGCCATGGACAAAACTTTCCCAAGCCAACAGCTCGCAACGTTTGCCGCGCAGCTGCAAGCCCGTGACATTCCGCCTCATGTTTTGCGCAAAACAGAAGACCTGTTGGTGGATTGGTTTGGCTCTGCGGTTGCTGGAAAAGGCGCGCGTGCTGTTGAAACCATTGGCACATTCATTGAAAAAATGGGGCCTGGTACCGGTCCTTCAGAAATTCTTTACAACCGCAAACGCAGCACGCCTTACTTTGCCGCCATGGCCAACGCGGCGGCATCGCATGTGGTGGAGCAAGACGACGTTCACAACGGATCCGTTTTTCATCCGGCAACCGTCGTCTTTTCACCCGCTGTGGCCGTGGCCCAAGCCATGGGTGCCTCTGGGCAAGACTTGCTCGTGGCATCCATCGTGGGTTACGAAGTGGGCATCCGAGTGGGCGAGTTTTTGGGCCGCTCACACTACAGAATTTTTCACACCACAGGAACCGCTGGCAGCATTGCGGCGGCAGCGGCTGTGGGGCGCCTGCTCAATTTAACGCCCAGTCAAATGCTGCATGCGTTTGGATCGGCCGGCACGCAAGCCGCTGGTTTGTGGGAATTTTTGCGAGATGCCGCCGATTCAAAACAACTGCACACGGCGCATGCGGCTGGCACGGGCTTGATGTCGGCCTATTTGGCCAAAGATGGCTTCACGGGCGCGCAGCAAATTCTCGAAGGCAAGCAAGGCATGGCTGCGGGCATGTCCACCGACGCGGACGTGACCAAGCTCACAGACCGACTCGGCAGCCGATGGGCCACGGTTGAAACATCGTTCAAGTTTCATGCCTCTTGCCGCCACACACACCCTGCGGCAGATGCGTTGCTGCAAGTGATGCGTGACCACCATCTGACCATCAGCGATTTGAAGAAAGTCACGACGCACGTGCACCAAGGTGCAATCGATGTGCTTGGCCCTGTCGTTGATCCTGCCACCGTGCATCAATCCAAGTTTTCAATGGGCACCGTGTTGTCCCTTGCCGCAAAACATGGTTTTGCCGGATTGAGTGAGTTTGACCAAGACTTCAAAAAGCCAGAAATCACCGACCTCAGAGACAGGGTCGTCATGGTTTTAGACGACGAGGTCGATGCTGCTTACCCCAACCGTTGGATTGGCAAAGTCACGGTCGAAACAAACGCCGGACATGTCTTTGCAGGCCGCGTCGATGAACCCAAAGGCGATCCTGGCAATACGCTGTCGCGCGATGAGATTGAAGAAAAAGCCATGCGCATTGGCGTGTACTCACACGGTGCCACCCGCGATGAACTCAAGCAGGCCATAGATGCGCTTTGGCACATCGAGTCGGCCCAACAAGTGGGGGCGCTTCTGCCATGACCGCCTTCAAACGACTGAAGGACGCGTTGAGCAGTGCGCAAGCCTTCCTCTTTGTTCCGGGCAATCGCCCCGAGCGATTTTCCAAAGCGCTGGCAACCCATGCGCACGCGGTCATCATTGACCTTGAAGATGCGGTGCCTCTGGCGCAAAAGCAGGACGCGCGCCACATGTTGTTGGAAGCGCTGCCTGATTTACTCAAAGAATTTTCGAGCCGCATCGTGTTGCGCATCAACGCCTACGGCACGCCCTTTTTCCATGAAGACCTTGAGCTGGTGAAAAAGTTAGGCATCAACGCCGTACTTCTGCCCAAGGCTGAATCCAAGGCGCAACTGGCTGAGATCGAGAGCAAATTGCAGCGCCCCGTTTGGATCATTCCGATGATCGAAAGCGCACAGGGCATTGATCAAATGAAAGACATCGCCTCGCACCCCTCGGTGGTTCGGTTGACATTAGGGAATATCGATTTGCAGGCCAACTTAGGCATGGCGTGCGGCGCTGACGAGCTTGAGCTTCTTCCTTTGCGTTACCAGATGACGGTGATGAGCCGCTTGTTTGAACTTGCCGCGCCTATTGATGGCGTCACCGTCAACCTGACATCGGATCAGATCATCCAAGGTGACATTGCCCGGGGCAAGCGACTGGGCTTCACTGCAAAACTTTGCATCCATCCCGCACAAGTGGACCCAGTCATTGCAGGCTTTCGTCCCTCAGACGCTGACATAGAAAAAGCCAAAGCCATTGTGCTGGCCGATGCCAATGCCGCTGGCGGCGCCGTGCAACTGGACGGAAAAATGGTGGATCGTCCGGTGGTCCTCATGGCCAAACTCGTACTTCAACAAGCAGGTATTCAATGAATTTAGACACACTATTACTGGGCGTGGCAGACGGCATTTCTTATGCCGGTTTGCTTTTCTTGGTGTCCCTTGGGTTGACGCTGATTTTTGGTGTTTTGGGCGTTCTGAACATCGCACATGGCAGCTTGTATGCGTTTGGTGGCTATTCCGCTGCAAGCATCACCAGCTTTGTGATGCGACATGACTTCGCCTCGACGCCTGTCTTGTTCTTGTCGTTGCTCACCGCTGCCATTGTGGTGGGCGTTGTGGTTGGCTTGATCTTGGAAGTGGCGCTTCTGCGGTATTTCCAAAAGAAAGACCCCGTCATTCAGTTGCTGGTGACATTCGCGGCTTTTGTGATTTTTGAAGATGTGCAAAAACTCATTTGGGGCACATCGCCGTATTCAGCGGGCGAGCTTGTGACGCGGCTGGGGACGGTTGAATTTTTTGACGTGACTTACACGGTTTATCAAGTGCTCGTCATTCCTGGCATTGCATTGGTCAGCTATTTCGGTCTGAACTTTTTTCTCAAGAAAACTTCTTTAGGAAAACAAACGGTGGCGATCACGCATCACCGTGAAGTGGCCACCGCTATGGGGGTCAACGTTAAAAAAATCGCCACCTTGGTGTTCGTCTTGGGCGCGATTTTTGGCGCACTGGGTGGCGCATTGGCTGTGCCTGTTTCGTCGTTGTCGCCAGGGATTGGCGCCGAAATGATCGTTGTGTCCTTCACGGTGGTGGCCACCGCAGGTCTGGGGCAAATCACGGGGGCTTTGATCACGTCACTCATGATCGGTATGGCGCGATCCATCGCGGTGTACATCGCGCCTGAGTTTGAAGTGGCCATGCCTTACATCATCATGCTGGTCGTTTTACTGGTGCGTCCAAACGGGCTTTTCACCGTCGCGCAATCTCGGAGAATCTGATGAAGTTCGGTTTAATTTCCTTCGTTCTCGCATGCGTTGTGCTTGCTTTGGGGCTCATGTTCCCTTGGTCTAAAACAATCGTCATCTTGGGGCTTTGTTACGGGCTTGCGTCTTTAGGCGTTGCTTTGCCAGCAAGGTCTGGCCAGGTTTCTTTTGGCCATGCCATGTTTGCTTGTGTTGCGGCTTACGCTGTTGCATTTGTTGCCAAAGCGTTCCCTGCCGCTGATGGGCTGGTGTTGATCTTGGCGGGCACGGTCATCTCCACGCTGTTTGCCGCAGTGACAGGCTTGTTCATCGTGCGCTATCGCGGCATCTTTTTTGGCATGCTGAACCTCGCGGTCAGCATGGTGATCGTGGCCTTGTTGGGCAAGTTGTATTCACTCACCGGCGGGACCGACGGAATCCGTGTGGACCGTCCAGCCTTCTTGGGCTTTGTGACGGAGCGCAACGAGTTTGAAACCATTCTGCTGGTGTTCACCTTGGTCATGTCGCTGCTTGCTGGATGGTTCTACCAACGGTTCATCAAATCTGGATCGGGTGAGGCGTTGTTAGGCCTCAAGAGCAACGAGACACGACTTGAGTATTTGGGGCTCTCCGCCCACCGCGTGCTGTGGGTGGGCTATGTGATTTCTGGTTTGTTTGTCAGCTTGTCAGGTGCCATCTTTGCTCTGGCGCAAGGCTTGGTGACGCCCGACATCGGTTCGTGGACCCGCTCAGGAGAGCTGGTGTTCATCACGATTTTGGGTGGCGTGAGCCATTCACTCGGTGCGTTCGTGGGGGCTGCCATTTTTGAAGCCGTCAAGCTCACCGCGTCGGCCTACATGGCGGGTGTGTGGCAACTGCTGTTGGGGTTCACGCTGTTGGTCGTGATTGTGGTTGCACCCGATGGAATCATTGGTGCGCTTGAGAAGCGAAAAGAAAAAAAGGGAGCGCAAGTATGAGTCGTCCAATCTTGCTGGCAAAGGATGTCAATCTGGCGTTCGGTGGCGTCATCGCGGCTGACCACATCAATTTTGAACTCAACGAAGGTGAGCGTTTGGCGGTGATTGGCCAAAACGGCGCAGGAAAAACCACGTTCATCAACATTTGTACGGGCTACCTCAAGCCGACCTCTGGACAGATATTTTTCAATGGCACCGACATCACGGGCAAAACGCCAAGAAGCATTGTTCGTCTGGGACTCGGACGCTCGTTTCAGCTCCCCCAATTGTTTGTTGAACACACAGTGCAAGAGTGCTTGGAAATTGCTGCGGCTGCTAGAAATGGCAACCTATCGATTTTGAAATCATTGTCGGCATCTGTGGATCGCCATGAAATCATTGAAACGATGGAGCTGGTCGGGCTTCGTGACAAAGCAAACGAAATCGCAGGCGCGTTGCCCGAAGGCCATAAAAAGCTGTTGGATGTGGCCATGGCGCTCATGTTGCGCCCCAAGCTCATCATCATGGATGAACCCACCAGCGGTGTCTCGTCCGAAGACAAGCACGATTTGATGGCCTTGGTGATGCAAGCCCTAGAGGAACGCAAAGTCACCAGTTGGTTTGTTGAGCACGATGTCGACATCGTTTCGAAATATGCAACGCGTGTGGCCGCTTGGATTTCAGGAAAGATTGCAGCCGATGGCTCTCCCGATGAGGTGCTGAAAAATCTCCAAGTCCGAAAAGAAGTTTTAGGAGATTTGACATGCTAAAAATTGAAAACTTGTGCGTGTCGCTTGCCGGGTCTCCCATCCTGCGGTCTTTGTCCTTAGACATTCACGCGGGGACGACCATTGCGATCGTGGGTCGCAATGGCGCGGGTAAGACCACCTTGTTGCGCAGCATCATGGGCCTCATCCCCGCCACCTCGGGCGAGATGCATTTGGATGAACACAAC
>ERZ650308.1794-NODE-1794-length-10853-cov-14.375625_pt1 | contig 10853 bp, 6 predicted proteins | sample MGYA00376244_ERZ650308 | MGnify/ENA primary metagenome ERZ650308 (study PRJEB26733, sample SAMN07839295) | wastewater metagenome | biome: small river; feature: stream; material: water | place: USA: North Carolina | collected 2016-04-26 ...
TAAAATCTATATTTTCTTCTAGTTTTAAAGATGAATAAATTCTTTTAACACTTGCTTTTTCGGGAATTGGTAAAATTTCAATTATATTTTTTTTCCAAAAATAAATTATCAATAATCATAAAATAAAAATTTTTAATTTTTTTTAATAAAAAATCATAATTCACATTTGGATAATTATACGGGGAATTTAGTTATTTAAAATGCTGCAAAAAATGAAAATAACTAATCTGAAAATAGTGAATAATAGTATTATATTAAAAAAAAATCTTATGTTTTTATATAATAATTAAATTAAAATGTTTTTTTGTATCCCTAAATAAAAAAAATAAATAAATAAGAATTTATTTATAAAGATTTTTATACATTTATATTAAATGGAACAATGAAATAAATATTAAAATTTATAAGTTTTATGTTTTTATATGCAATAAAATTATTAAAAATTGACAAAATGCTATATTATAGTATAAATACATTTAATTAAGGTTTTTTAATAGTTAAATATTTCTTGTATTCAAATGAATAATTATTATTGAAACAATGCAATACATTATATAACTAAAAAATAAAATAATAATAAAAATCTATTCTAAAAAAATAAAATAATACAAACAATATTTAATTATAAAAAAAACAAAAATTATGTTTTAATGATTAATCTCATATTCGTATTATAAACAATGATGATGGTGAAATAATACATTAATAAAAAATTTATACTTGTTTTCCTTAAATTAAAATATTATGCGAAAATATTTTATGAATTCACATTTTTAATTATAAAATAAAATGGTATTTATAAAATTTTACTAAATATTATGAGTAGTTTGTATTAAATATTTATTCTTCTAAATGTTTTTTGTTATTTTGTATTTTTTTAATATTTTACTATATTGAATTATACATATGATTAATAAATTTATTTTTTATTGAAATATGTTCGTTAAAATTATTTATTTTATGCATATATTTAATTAAATTCATTAATGATATTGATGAAAAATATATAATATCATTATATGTAATATAAATACATTTATCTTGTATATATTACTTTTACATTAAATAATTATTCATTTCACTCTGTTATTTTGTATATAATCCAAATTTAACTATGTTTTATATATATTCTGTATCAAAATTTAAAAGGTTTTCTTTTAAAATTCTAAATTTATAACGTTCTGCCCATTATGGAGTAGTTGGTTATAAATGAGGTAATTTATAATATCTGGCATATTAATATATATTTTATTTTTCTGTAAATAATAATGGTCTTAAAACAAAAACATTGTATTCACATTTTTCACATAATTACATTTTTAAAATATTATCATAATTTTTCTATCGTTTAATGTTGAAATGTATATTTTCAACAATGTCATCTATATTGTGACCCATAATTATAGCATCTACATTTGTTTATTTATATGCCATAAATCGTATTTTTCGGGTATATTCTTCATATAAATCCCTGTAATTTTGTCTATCCCGTTTTAATCCTATAATTCTTTTTATATATAGTGGAATATTTAATGAATCACATACATATTTTACAAAATATTCTTCTTTATAATCTTTATTACCATATTATATAAAAATAGCAAAAATATTATATTCATTATTATAATTTTATTATTTTAAATAATGTAAACAAGATACACTATCTACTCCTCCTGATAATGAAACACCATAATTAATTCTAATATTTTTATATTTAATATTATCGTTGTTTAATATTTTGGTATCTAATTCATTACATTCCAATTTAAATTAAATATCTGGTTTCAAACTTTATTCATAATAATTATTAAACGATTGTGATTAATATTAATTATCATACAATGCGTCTTTATCATATCGTTTAATAATATGTTCAAAATTATTAACATAATATTTTTATAATTCTTATTTTGATTAATAAAATTCCAATTTTGTTTATAAATTATATTCATAAATTTTTTTCATATTCGCTTTTGTAAATTTTTATAAAATATTTTAATCTGTTATATATTTATTTGCATATTCCTATGCTTTTATGATATTGTTAATATCATTTGAATGTCTTAATGGTAATAAAATAAATATCATTTCTTTACTATTATATTAATTAACATTTTTAGAAGTTAATATATAATTAGTTATACATTGTGATTAATCTTGACATTGATAATATTATTCTTCTGTTAAAACATTATTAATAATATTATTTTTATTGTTATATCTTTTTACATGTCTAAAAATCTGATCATATAATATTATTCTTGTCAATGGTTTAACACAATTTAATTCTAAAATATCGAATTATAGAATCCATTAAAATCGTTTAACTATTAATTTATCATAATCATCGGATTATTAAAACGCTTTTAAATAATTTTTAAACCAAAAATGTAAAAAATATTCTTCACTTGGTGAATAAAATCTTAACTCATTTTCAATCATATTGATTTATATATTTTAGTTATTTTTCTTTTATTGTGTTTTAATTATATAAAATTATTCTATTTATTAATAATTAATAAAAATATCAATTTTAAACTTTATATATATATGTGTGTGCGTGATATTATTATTAATATTTAATATTTAATTTTTCAAAAAAGATTTAATAAAAACATATAATCATATATTAAAACTCTAATTATATGGATTCCATATCTGATATCGCTATAATTGTTTAATCGTATAAACATTTATAAACTAAATAAAATATTAATAAAATAAAAAAAGTCAAATCATAAAAAACAATTTTTAATTTATTTAATTTATTTAATTTATTTAAAAATTTAGAAAAGAAAATTAAAAATTGACTTTTTCCAAAATATTATTTTATATTGTTGATTATATATATATAATACTTAAAATTTAAAATGGGACATCTTGAAATTATATGTGTTTAATTTTTTTTATTTTTTTAGTTTATTTAAAAGTATTTAAAGGTTTTTTTATTATATAAATATAAGTAGTATATAAATTATATAAAATAGTTTAATAATGTATAATAACATTTGGTGTAATAAATTTAAATTATATAAAAATAATATATAATTATCTCAGTCATCAAAATGGTAAAATTAATACACATTTCCGACATCCATTTGCCATGCTTAGGGGACAAACGATACAATTCTTCACAAAGTGAATATATCTTTAAAGAATTTGAAGAACAAATTAGAAGATTATGTATAAGTGTTGCCGATATAAAATAATAAAACAAAGACGATTAAAATATAATAGTAATAACAGGAGACATTTTTGACTCAAAAGATAAATATCGTCCAGAAACATTATTATTATTTTAATAACTTTTTACATTATAACATATATGTCCAATAGTTATAATAAGGGGTAATCATGACTTTTAATAAAACAAAGGTAATTCAACGGATCTTATTCGATGTGCTTTAAAAACTGTTGGAAATTTTGGAAATATTCATTATTTGGATTCCACAGGCGTTTATAATATTAATGGTGTTAATTTTGGTCTCGTTGCTATCTAAGATATTTTAAGTCCTATATCAAGGGCTGGAAACAATAAGAACCTTTGTTAATTCCCTGTACCTCCGTAATCTGGCGAAAAAGGTTTTGGAAATATAAATATCGCATTAAGTCATGTAAGTTTGGCTTATTAGGATTAGATAAAATTTAGTTGGTTTAATGGTTGGGATTATGTCTTACTTGGAGATGATCACTAAATGTAAATAAATAACGCAGAATAAAAAACCAGACGATTGAAAAAAATAGGGCAATATATGTTTTAATTTGAAGAATATAAAATAAAAAAAGGGAAAACATATGGATATGCTGGAAGTATGGTTTAATTAAATAAGAAAGAAAATATTATAGGACATGGTTTTTTGTATTGGGACATAACAAATTAAACAGTTAGCAAAATTCATTTAAAAAATGATTATGGATTTTATGATCCAAATTAAAATATTAATGATTAAATTAAACCAAAATATAATAAATCTGTCAATTATTGGTATGACCCCGAATAAAACTAATTATTATAATAAATTTAAAATTAAAATTAATAACAATAATCATAAAACTCTATACTTGAAAATTTATAATTATTATCAAATGACGGATAATAATAAATTGATAATATTGTTAGAATTAATAACAAATTTATAAAAAATTATTGGAAACCTGAAATTATGAAAATTGAAAATAATTATCTAAATAGCGAAATAATTTTTGAAAAAGTTAAATCAGATATATAACGATATAATCTCGCTATTAATGAAATAATTGATAATAAAATATAACCATTATTGACATAAAGTGCGATTGTTAAAACAAAAATGACATTATAATCAATAGAATGGTAATGGATATTATGTTACGGAAAAGATAATAAATTTGTTTTTAATAGATGTCCAGAAAATGGAATTACTATTATAAATGGCAGAAACGGAACAGGAAAAAGTTCTTTTTTCGAAATAATTTTAATGGGAATATTTGGAGATACTTGTTCAAGTAGAACAGATACTTGTTAAAGTGGAGACTTTATTAACAAATATTGGCCAGGTGGAAAAGATAATATACCATTTATAAAAATTTTTATTAGTATCAATAATCGTTAGTATAAAATATGTAGACATTTTAGAGTATAAAAAAACAATAAACTTTTAAAAGAAAATGAAGAATTATATGAATATAAATAACTACCAAATTAATCAATGAGTGATTATTAATTAATTAGAACTGGTAAATATGTTAATTAATGGATAAAGGAAAATATAGGCGACATTAATTAATTTTTATTAAGTAATATGTTGTCTTAAAATAATGATTAAGATTTTCTCGAAAAAAAACCACAAGATTAAAAAAAAATAATTAATCATATTTTTGGTATTGAAGTTGTAAGTCAAATAAATGATTTAATAAAAGAATTAATTAATAAACATAAAACTACAAACTCGATTTTAAAAAAAATAAATTTTTAATTAAAAAAATATGATTAAGAAAAATATAATATTCTTGTTAATGATATTGAATCAATATAAATAAAATATAAATAATAATTAGAATTATTAGAATCACTTTAAACAGGTTCTAAATAAAATTCTTAAATGATTGATAATGAATACATAAAAGGAAATGATGTTTTTTGGAAAAAAATTAATATTAAAGAAAAAGAAATATAAAATTAAATTGATAATTTTGATAATAAGAAATTATATGAATATTAAAAAATATAAAAAGAATATTCCAACATAGAACACATTAAAAAACAATCTATTATTAATTAAATTAAAGAATATGGATATTATGATTCACATTCATTGGAAGAACTTGAATAATTATTATAAGAAAAAGAATAAAAAATAAAAAAAATATAAGAAGAACTTGATGTTTAGCATAAATCAAAAGATAATATATAAATTTAACATTCATTTGATTGTTCTTAATAATTATATTTAAAAAAATAAGAATTATAATTTTTTAAAAAAACAATAGAAGTAAAACCATAATAACCTAAATTTAATCCTCCTGAATTATTTAAATTGGATAAATATGAATATTTATTAAATGATTATTTAAATGGGTGTAATTATTAAGATATAGAATAGTTATATTAAATAGATTTTAGTTTAATAACAATGTATTCTAAATAAGATTATGAAATAAAAAAAGATGAATATGAACAATATAGAAAATATTTATAAAAATATTATCCATAGGTTTTGAATTATGAAGAAATATTTTAAAACAATGACGAAAATGAAAGTATAAAAAAATCTGATTTAGAATTTTAAAAATTTGATTAAAATTTTGATAATATTTTTAATCTATATAACAAATAATATATTTAAGATTAGAAAAATCAAAAAAATAAATTAACACAAGAATAAATAGAATAATTAATTTTAACTTTAAAAGATAATCAAATAGAATTTAACTAACATTGTAGTAGTTGTTGTATGAATTTAAAAAATTGTAGTTTTAAAAATAATGGAGGCATTAATACACTTTAATCAGAATAATTATTTTACAATTATTTATCACAATATTAAAAAATAAATGATTAATCTAAATTATATCGTTAATATTAAAAATATTAAGAATTATTATTATTAAAAAAAGAAACAGAATAATAAAAAGAAGGTTGGATTATAAAATAATTTTATGATAGTTTTATAAAAGTTAAATAATATAAAGAAGAATACAGTAAGTGTTATTAATAATATGAATAATAATTAGAATAATATTTATTTGAAAATATGTAATATAAAAAATTAAAATCAGAATACAATGAATTATATGAAACATAGTAAAATTATTTAAATTAATAAATGCGTGAATTATTTACATTAAAATAATAATTATTATAAACTATTAATTTAATGAAAACAGAAAAATATAATAAATTAATTAGTATTTATACAGAAGATATATAAAAACATAATAACGCAAAATCTTGGTTACTGAACCATTAAAAAAATGTTAGTGGAATTTAATATAATAAATTTCAATAAGAAAAAAATATATTAAATGAAATCTTGATTTAAAAAGAATAATTATTGTTAGAAAAATATAATTTAGATAATATTTAAAAAGAAAATAAAAAAGTAATAGAAAATTAAACATTAACAAAAAAATAAATTATTGAATATGAAAACAAGATTAATCTTTTGACTAAAATGTAAAATTAAATTTAAGAATTTCATGACTAATAATACATAAAAATAAAAGATACTTATTAATAATAAGTAAATCTTTTATTAGGTTATTTAACATAGGATAATTTTGGAATATTAGTTGATAAAGATTATAATATTTTATTTTAAAAAAAATTAGGAAACGATTATATTAGTCATTCAATATTTAAAGCAAGTGGTTTTTAAAGATTTGCTTGTGGTTTAAGTATGCGAACAATAATGGGGTAAGTATAGACTTTACAATGTAATTAAATTTTTATTGATGAAGGATTTGTTGCGTGTGATAGTACTAATTTAGAAAATGCTTAATACTTTTTAGAAGAAATTAGTAAATATTATCAAGTATTTATGGTTTCACATTTAGATATATTAAAAGAATGTGGATAAAAAACAGTATATATTTAAACAAATGAATAATAACATTAATAATTATTAGTTTGAATTTTTATTTTTATTTAAAAAAAATTGAATATTATATATCAATTATTATAAATGATATTTATGTTATAAATGATATTTATTTTATAAATATAAAGTAATGTTTAACATGTCTGGTTTTGAAAATATAATATAAAAATCCTTTAATATAATTAAAGAATACAATTTAAATAGGATTTTATTACATAAAAAATATCCACAAATAACTAAATAATTAAATATAAAATAAATACCTGATATTTTAAAAATGATTTAATATAATAATTAAAAAATCTATAATATTTTAAAAAAATCAATTATTAATGGTTATTAATAATTAGCAACATCATTAATAATATCTGATAAATATCTATTGACAGATGAAATATTATGGTTATTAATTAAGTACAATAAAAAAAATCAATGTATAGAATAACTATTAGAATGTAATAATATAACTGTTTTACACCCTAATTAATTTTTATAAACACATTAATGTTTTATGATTTAAATGATTTTAAATGATATACCATTATTAAGTACAATCATAAAGCATAAGTATTTTAATCCTTTTTTATAAGTTAAAAAAAGAAACAGTGTTCTTTTTCATATATTAAAAAGAGTTTGTTTTTATGATATATATTTATAACTTAATACTATGAAAAATTTTAATTTTAATGATTTATATGAAGGTATTGTAAATGTTAAAAAAATAAATAATTAGCAAAAATGTAAAATCATATTACAAATATAAAAATTTTAATATGATTTTGATATGTTTAGTATATAATCATTTTTTTTAACAATAGAAGATACAATGACATATACTATAAAAATTAAAAATAATTTAGTAAATAAAACAAAAATATTAAATTTTCAAATTGATTATTAATATTAAAATTTATTTACAAATTACTCTAATGTTTTAAATTAATAAAATTAAAACAAATATATTTTAAAATATTACAATAGTAAATAATAATAATTGATTTATGATTTAGAAAATGTGATTATATAATTTAAGGGGGAAATAAATATTCCAAAAGATATTGTTGCGAATCCATATTTGTGTTAATGGATTGTTAAAGTTTTAACATTAAAAAATTATAAAGTTAAAAAACATTTAGTATAATGTATAGAAAAAACAATATCATACGATAGATTATATAATCCAAATAATGGGATTATGTTTAAAAAAATATCAAATCATTATAATAATTTGGCAAAATCTCATCTTAAAGCAACTATTCCTGACAATAATAGATAGACCATTATAACATGAAAAGAATTTACAACTTTTGATTTTGTGCTTGTTGGATAAATATCACCAAACCCAACAGTTGTGTGTGTAACCAAAGTATGATGTAAGCATGTTCTAAAATTATTTGTTTACTTTTCAGGCATATTTAATTAAAAATGTTTTTCATTAAAACCGACATAATAAAAATTTACCAAAGCTATTATAAATAATAGTGACAAATGAACAAGTAATCCTTTATAAAAAATATTTTAAATCATTTTATAAACAATAAAGTATAATTTTTTTAATTATTTTATATTAAAAAAGAAAAAAAAATTTAATTTTAATGGTTTCAATTAATAAAATAATACAAATATTGTATTTTTATAAAGATAATGCTTAAAATAATTAATATTAAAAATCCGCATATTAAAAAGTTATTGATTAATTTGAATATTTAAAAATAGAAAAAAAAATAAAATAAATTTAAACATATGAAAAAATAAAAGAATTTTAAATTAAAGGTATTGGAGAAAGTATATAATTAAAAATTTAAAAAGTTTTTGATAATCCAGATATATTATCTTAATTAAAAAAAGAATAAAAAGAAGAAAGAAAATCAATAAAAAATCTTTCAGAAGTTTTGGGAATTGGTGATAAAAAAGCATATGATTTATATAAAACTAATAATATAAAAACAATATCAGAATTAAAAAAAAAATAAAATGAAGTTTTAAATGAACCTTAAAAAATTGGATTAAAATATTATTATGATTTGAAAAGAAGAATACCATGTAATGAAATGTAATAACATGAAAATTTATTATAATAAATTTTTGGAAAAGAAAAAACTTTTATTGTTGGAAGTTATAGACGTTAATCATAAAACAGTGGAGATATTGATTGTATTATAAAAGATGAAAACCTTGATACTAAATTATAAGAAGCTGTTAATATTCTTAAAGATATGAATTATATCAAAGATATATATGCATAGGGAGATAAAAAATTAATATCAATAGTTAAATTACCTTAAAAAATATACAAACATTATCGATAATTAGATATTAGAATAGCAAATAAATTAAATTTTCCATTTATGTTATTATATTTTACTGGTTCAAAAAATTTTAATATTTAAATGAGGAAAAATGCAATAGATTAAGGGTATTAATTAAATGAATATAGTTTAATTGATTAAAAAACTGGTAAAAAAATTAATGTATAAAATGAAGAAGAAATATTTAAATTATTAAATATGGATTATATTAAACCATAAGATAGAAATGTGTGAATTTTTTAAATTTTATTATTTTAAAATAATATAAAAAATGTCCGAATAATAATATATATAAGAATAATTATATGTGAATTTATATAATTACATTATATAATATATTAAAAGTAGCAACAATAGAGAGCAAAGAGATGTTTCATTACTTTAAAATGTTGAAAAAAAATGTGATGAGATTTTAAATTATTATTAATAAAAGAATATATACCCAGAATATTAATTAAAATAATATTAATAAATAATTGTTGATATTATATTGAAAAAAAATAATATTATAAAACATATTACAAATGACATTAATTTATGGGAATCGTTAAACAATAAGATTAATATTGGCAGTAATATTAATTTTTAATAGTGTATATAAACATATGAGAATAGTAATTTGACTTGTTTTCTTTTAAAAAAATACAAAAATAATTAAAAATTAGAATAAAAAGTTTAAAACTTATAATAAAGATTACATCGTCTTGAATTTTAATATACTGAAATATTGAGATTACTATAAGAAGGAAATATAAGTTTTTGAATTTTTTCAAACTTGTATTTTATTGTCTGATATATTTTTTAAAGATTTTTCAATCATTTATAATGTTTTTTATGTATTATTGTGGTCTTTTTAAAATTTCATTTAAGAGTATGAGCGAGATTGGGATTATGATTAAATATTTTCTGTTGCGTTTGGAGTGTAGAATTCATTTTGTGGTTTAGTTTATACTTATTATAAATCATCATATGAACATTTTTTTGGAGTAGTTGATTCAACTGATTTTTATAAATATCTATTGTATTTTTATATTTGTTTATTATAATTTATTGTATCTTCTGGTGTAAGTAAAAATTTTTCGTTAATTTATATATGTGGGTGTTTAACTATGTTAGGATTTTCTTTTGGTTTTGGAAAAGGTATTAATTGAGGTTTAACATGTGGTTATTGTAATTATTCTTCTAATTATTTTTTTTCTTATTCTAATTATTTTTTTTCTTTTTTTAATGATTATATTTATTTGTATGAATTTATTATTTTCATTGTGAAAAATATAAATAACAATAGTATTATAAAAAAACAAATTGAAAGTATTAATATATCTTACCAATTTAGTTTTATATTTATATTAATGTCAAAGTTGTCAAAAATTAATAAACTTCTATTTTTATTTTTAGAATACAACATTTTTATAGTACAATATTGTATAATATTGTATAAATTATTATTAATTAATAATTAATT
>ERZ650308.1795-NODE-1795-length-10853-cov-4.047046_pt1 | contig 10853 bp, 10 predicted proteins | sample MGYA00376244_ERZ650308 | MGnify/ENA primary metagenome ERZ650308 (study PRJEB26733, sample SAMN07839295) | wastewater metagenome | biome: small river; feature: stream; material: water | place: USA: North Carolina | collected 2016-04-26 ...
TTACAGAATAGTAAAAAAAATACCAACTGCAGATGAGATTATTGCGGCATTTCCGTTAAGTGATGAAGGTTATTTAAGTATTGACAAGCACCGACTTGAAATTGAAGCTATTTTAAGCGGCAAGGATCAAAGATTAATTGTGGTGGTAGGACCTTGTTCAGCATGGCCTGATACTGCGGTTTTAGAATACGCTGAGCGTTTAAAAAAATTAAATGAAAAAGTGAGCCATGCGCTAAAATTAGTTATGCGGGTTTATATCCAAAAACCACGGACAATCAAAGGTTGGACTGGTCCGGTGAATCAACCTGATCCGCTGTCTCCTCCTGATATTGCTGCAGGTGCATTGTATTGTCGTAAACTTATGACGCAAGTTGTCGAAATGGGCTTGCCGATTGCCGATGAAGCGTTGTTTACACACAATGCGCGTGGCTTTATTGAGCTATTATCATGGGTTGCAATTGGTGCTAGAAGTAGCGAAGATCAGGAACATCGTATTTTTGCATCAGGCATTGATTGTCCAGTTGGGATTAAAAATCCAACGCATGGATCAATTAAAATCGGGATAAATGGTGTAGTAGCTGCGCAACATTCTCACTATATAGTATTAGATGGTAATGAAGTTGAAACTGATGGTAATCAATATGCACATTTAGTTTTACGTGGTAGTAATGATCGCCCTAATTATTCATTGGCAGATATTAGTGAAGTTGCTGAGCAATGTAAAAAGAATAATGTTTATAATCCAGCGGTAATTATTGACGTAAGTCATGATAATTGCGTGGTTAATGGAGTTAAAGACCATAATGCTCAAGCCGACATTATTCTTGAAGTAGTTAATAATTTAAAAACCAATCCAGAATTAAAAACCTTAGTTAAGGGGTTTATGCTTGAAAGTTTTATTAAACCAGGCAAACAAAATGCAGAGACTGCTAATCCGATTGACTTATGTGGTTTATCTATAACTGATCCATGCTTGGGCTGGGATGATACTGAGGCATTATTGTTAAAATTAGCTGATTTACATATTGAGAAATAAAGGTATAGCTTTAAAGCTAGTACAAAATAAGGATAAAAATGGCTTACGAAATTATAAAAAAAGTTCCGACATCTGATGAGATTATTCAAAAAATACCGTTAAGTACTGAGGGATATGCAAGTATTCAGCAACATCATCGAGAAATTGAAGATATTTTGAGCGGTAAGGATTCGCGTTTATTAATGATAGTTGGCCCATGTTCTGCATGGCCGGATACTGCGGTATTGGAATATGCCAAATCCTTAGCGGAATTAAGTAAGCAAGTAGCTCATTCAATTAAAATAGTGATGCGTGTGTATATTCAAAAACCACGCACAGTTAAAGGTTGGACTGGTCCAATTAATCAACCAGATCCATTGGCTGATCCTGATATTGAAGCAGGTATCTGGTATTGTCGTAAACTCATGACGCAAGTGGTTGAAATGGGCTTACCGATTGCCGATGAGTGTTTATTTACCCACAATGCGCGTGGATTTCAAGAGTTACTTTCTTGGGTAGCTATCGGTGCTAGAAGCACGGAAGATCAGGAACACCGTATTTTTGCATCATCACTTGATTGTCCAGTTGGGATGAAAAATCCTACTCATGGTTCACTAAAAATTGCAGTGAACAGTATTTTGGCTGCGCAGCATCCGCATTATATCGTTTTTGATGGTTATGAGGTTAAAACGGCAGGCAATAAATATGCACATTTAGTTTTGCGTGGTAGTAATGATAGTTCAAACTACGGCGTTGAATATATTGCTGAAGTTAATGAATTGTTTAAGAAAAACCAAGTGGTAAATCCGGCAATTATTGTCGATGTTAGTCATGATAATTGTGTAATTGATGGTGTTAAAGACCACAATGAACAAGCGAATATTGTTTTACGTGTCATTGAATCATTAAAAGAGCAACCAGAATTAAAAAATTTAGTCAAGGGCTTTATGCTCGAAAGCTTCATTAAAGAAGGTCGCCAAAATGCTGAAAGTGGCAATCCTATTGATATGAGTGGTTTATCCATAACAGATCCTTGTTTAAGCTGGGAGAGTACTGCTAAATTAATTCTTGAAGTTGCAAAGCAACATGCTAAAGGATAAAATTATGTTAATCGGTGTATCGGGTGATGTTGGCTCATTTTCTGAAGAAGCTGGTTTAATTTATGCAGCAAAAGCACATAGTGCCAAACATGAAATTCGTTATTTAATTGACATGGATGGAGTCTTAGCCGCTCTTGAGCGTGGTGAGATTGATGTTGGAATCTTTCCTTTTGTCAATTATAATAGCGGTATTGTGTGGCCTGCATTTACCGCAATGGGTAAATATAACTTTATGCCGATTGATGATTTACAATTAAATGTTGAACAATGTCTATTGGCAAAATTAGGTACAGATTTAAGTGAAATTAATGAACTATATTCATATACTCCTGCATTTGAGCAATGTAAGGGATTTATCAATCAACATGGATTTAAACTAATTGATTGGGGTGATACTGCCAAAGCTGCTCGTGATTTAGCGGCTGGTATTTTGCCAAATAATGCTGGTGTGGTTGCTTCAGCTCAGGCAGCAAAGAGTTATGATTTGCAAATAGTTAAGCAAGGTATTCAAGATATCCAACCTAATATTACGCGGTTTATAGTTGTTAAGAAAGCGGGATAATATGAATGATATTGAGCTGTTGCGTAAGCAAATTTCAGAGGTTGATGCTGAAATTATTCGTTTAATTGCCTTGCGACAACAAATTTCTAAAAAAATTGGTGAGTATAAAAAAGAGCATAATTTGCCAGTTTTGGATGCTGCACGCGAGGCATTACTGCATGAATTTCATAGCATGCAAAGTGTTGAGCATGGAATATCTCCAGAATTGGTAGCTAAAGTTTTCGAAGCATTAATTGAAGAATCTAGAAAGGTACAGAAATATGAGCAATAAATTAAAAGCATCTGCAACAGTATTAATCAATACTCTGGCACAGAGTAAAAAAGCTGCAGGAATTCGGGTTTTTAATCTAAGTGTTGGTGAGCCTAAAATGACAACCCCTGAAGTTGTTCGCGAAGGTGCTATTAAGTTTATTGAAGTTGGCGATATTCCATATCCATCTCCTGCAGGATTGAATGACTTACGCTTGGCTGCCGCAAACTGGATGAATCAATCATATGCGACTAATTATAAGCCTGAAGAGTGTATTATTACTACGGGTGGTAAATTTGCGATTTATTTAATGTTACAATATTTATGTGGCTCTAATTCACCGTTAAAAACTAATCAAACAGACAAAATTAGCGTGATTATTCAAGCTCCTTATTGGGTTTCATATCCGTCAATTACTAAAATTATGGATGCAAACCCAGTTATCATTAATTCAACCGAAGCTGGCGGTTGGAAGTTAACTCCGGAAATGCTCAAAGCTGCTTATACACCTGAATGTAAAATCCTAATGTTGAATAACGGAGTAAACCCAACTGGGATTATCTATACACGTAGTGAAATGCAAGCATTAATGGCTACTGCAAATGAACTCGGCTTATTGGTCATTAGTGATGAAGTATATAGCGCATTAGTTTATACTGACGATGAGTATGTTTCGTGTGGTAGCTTTCCAGAATATAAAGATAATGTAGTAGTTGTGCAAAGTGCATCTAAGTCTTTTGCGATGACTGGTTGGCGAGTTGGATTTCTTTTCTGCAGAAAAGATCTGATTGATGTGATGAGTGCATTAAGTACTCAAAGTACCACTGGCGTATCTTTAATTTGTCAACACGGTGCTTTAGCGGCATTTAAAAATGCAGCGCAAATTAATGCTTGGGTGCGCGATACTATGAAGGTTCGTCGTGATATTTTTGTTGACTCATTCCGCAAACATTTTGGTATTCAATTAGAATATCCTAAGGCTACATTATACGTATTTGCTTCATTAGACAGTCTTGGTGTAAAAAATCTTAGTGATGAAGAATTCTGTATTCGTGCGCTGGAAGAAGCTAATGTTGCGACTGTACCTGGTAGTGCGTTTGGTCAAGCAGGATATGTCCGCTTCTCATATGGTGCTGATGAAGGTGATTTAGACGGCGGTTTGGAAAATCTTGCTAAATTCATAAAAAGTTTGAACTAATAAATATAGGGTAAAATCAGATGTCAGGAAATAGTTTCGGTCAAATATTTAAAATTACTACCTGTGGCGAATCACATGGTGGCGCGGTTGGCGTGATTATTGATGGAGCACCAGCTGGAATTGAAATTACTGTAGAAGAGATTCAACAGGAATTAGACCGTCGTAAGCCAGGGCAAAGTGCAATTACAACTCCGCGCTCTGAGGCTGATCTAATTCATGCGCTATCTGGTATTTTTGAAGGTAAAACTACTGGTACTCCAATTTTATTAATGGCATATAACAAAGACCAACGTTCTGCTGATTACGATCACTTAAAAAATGTATTTCGTCCCTCTCATGCTGATTTTACTTATTTAATGAAATATGGTATGCGTGATTATCGTGGTAGTGGTCGGGCTAGTGCGCGTGAAACATTAGCCAGAGTTGCCGCTGGAGCAATTGCTAAAAAATACCTTAAACAAGAACTAGGTATTGAAATTTTGAGCTATGTCGAACAGGTCGGTCCAATTAAAGCAGATATTGATCATACTCGGGTTGAAGTTTCACAAATTGAAGATAATATTATTCGGTGTCCAGATCCGATAATCGCGGCAGAAATGATCCGTTTGGTTGAAGAAGTACGTGATGATGGTGATTCAATCGGTGGCGTAATTAAATGTGTTATTCGTAATGCGCCTGTTGGCTTAGGTGAACCTGTTTTTGATCGCCTTCATGCTGATCTAGGCAAAGCAATGCTAAGTATCAACGCAGTTAAAGGCTTTGAAATTGGTTCTGGCTTTGCCGGAGTGGAGTTGCGTGGCTCGGTACATAATGATCCATTTGTGTTAGTTGATGGTGAACTGCGCACTCAGACTAATCATGCGGGTGGGGTATTAGGTGGTATTTCATCTGGTGAAGACATTTATTTTCGAGTTGCTTTTAAATCCGTTTCAACTATTAGCAAATTGCAAAAAACACTAGATGTTGATTATAATGAAGTTGAACTTGAAGCACAGGGGCGGCACGATCCATGTGTATTACCGCGGGCAGTTCCGGTAGTCGATGCTATGGCGGCATTAGTAATTATTGATCATTATTTACGCCATAGAGCTTATTCTCCTTTATGAAAAGATTTGGCTGTAAATATTCTAATTTAGATTTGAATTAAATATAAAAAAAGCATCCATATTTTGGGATGCTTTTTTAGTCAGATAATAATTATTACCAGCTTCTGCGTTGTGAATTACCACCACCAAAGCCACTGCTAGTTTTTGGCTTGTCTTCTTTTTCTTTAACCACTAGAGTACGATTTTTGTAGCTAGTTGCATTTAATGCTTTAATACATGCTTGTGCATCATTAACATTTTCCATATCCACGAAGCCAAAACCTTTGCTTTGACCTGAATATTTATCTGTAACAACTTTTGCTGTTTTTACGCTACCATGTTGTGCAAATAGATCTTGTAATTCTGTATTAGTAATTCCGAAATCTAAACCCGCTACGAAAAGTGATTTTTGCATAGTATATGCCTTATAAAAATAATTTAAAATGATAAAACTGAATGATTATTGGCAATATACTGTGGAAATAATTGAATATTTAAGTAGGTATGATGTACAAGAAAAATTAAATTTTAGCTGAAGATGCATTATAACACGATTAGGATAGTGTTGCTGATTTTATTTCAATATAAACAGATAATAATAAAATAACATCCGAGGTTTTTAGTTTACCGCGGATGCCAACTTATAATTTTTAGTGATGGTATTTGATGTGATGATGATGATTAAAATGCATTTGTGCAGCAAATTTTGCTTCTTCCTGAGTTTTATATTCACCAAGTTGTTTGCCGTCGCCAAATTCCATGCGAACTAAGCCAGGATGAACGTGAGCATAGCTATGAGTTAAAACTTCAAAATTATATTCACGATTGCTGTGCTCTATAATTTTAATAGTTGAACGCACGGTGATATCATCATTTTTGTAATAAAATACTTCTGCCTGAATCACCGATTCAACAGACTCTCCATGAGACAATTCTTCGTGATGTTGTATATCAACCCACTCTAATTGATCTTTAGTTAAATGGATAATCATAATTGCAGTTCCTTATAAAAAAAGTATAACTAAGCCACCCAAGTTAGGGTGGCAAATAATAATTAACTATTGTTAGCTTTGTATGCGCGTTTGCGTTCTGTTTCATCTAAGTAACGTTTGCGGATACGAACACTTTTTGGTGTAACTTCAACTAATTCGTCGTCATCAATAAATTCAATTGCGCTTTCTAACGTTAATTGAATTGGTGGTGTTAAACGCACAGCTTCATCGGTTCCTGATGCACGAACATTGGTTAATTGTTTACCTTTAACTGGGTTAACGTTCAAATCATTATCACGACTATGAACACCAATAACCATTCCGGTATATAGTTTTTCACCAGGACTTACAAACATCCGCCCACGATCTTCAAGCTTCCATAATGCGTAAGCAACAGCGGCACCATCTTCTTGGGAAATCAAGACACCATTCCGACGACCTGGTAAATCTGCTTTTACTGGACCGTAGTCATCAAATAAGTGGGCCATCAAACCAGAACCGCGGGTTAGAGTTAAAAACTCACCTTGGAATCCAATTAAACCACGGGCAGGGATGCGATATTCTAGACGAGTACGTCCTTTACCATCAGACACCATGTCGGTTAGTTCACCTTTACGGCGACCAAGTTCTTCCATTACGGCTCCTTGATGTTCATCTTCAAGATCAATCGTCAATGCTTCATATGGCTCGCATTTTTCACCATTAATCATTTTCATCACTACGTGAGGCTTAGCCACAGCTAACTCAAATCCTTCACGACGCATATTTTCAATTAAAATAGTTAAATGTAATTCACCACGTCCTGATAATAAAAACACATCGGCATTTTCAGTATCTTCAACTTTTAACGCTACATTGGTTAATAATTCTTTAGTAAGGCGATCACGAATTTGGCGACTAGTTACAAACTTGCCTTCAGTACCAGCTAAAGGTGAAGTATTTACCTGTAAATTCATGCTTAAAGTAGGCTCGTCAATTACTAACATTGGGAGTGGTTCAGGATTGGCAACATCACATATTGTAACCCCGATGTTTAACTCACTAATTCCATTAATTAAAACGATATCGCCAGCTGATGCTTCATCAACCAGTGCTTTATCTAAACCATGGAAGACTTGAATTTGATTAATTTTAGCTGGCTTACGCTCACCATCTGGACCAGTTGCAACTATTACCTGTTGTCCAGCTTTGATTTTACCTTGACGAATACGTCCGATACCAATACGACCAACAAATGTATTATAATCTAAAGCTGAAATCTGTAATTGTAACGAACCATCAACATCGTCCTGAGGTGCATGAACGTGAGACATAATTGTTTCAAAAAGTGCTTCCATATTATCTGGACGCTCTTCAGGATTAAGGCTTGCAAAACCATTAATTGCCGATGCATAGACAACAGGGAAATCCAACTGTTCTTCGGTTGCTCCAAGTTTGTCAAATAAATCAAATGTTTGATCTACAACCCATTCTGGACGTGCGCCGTCACGGTCAATTTTATTTACAACAACAATTGGTTTTAACCCTAGAGCCAATGCTTTACGTGTTACGAAACGTGTTTGTGGCATTGGTCCTTCAACCGCATCAACTAATAATAATACGCCATCAACCATTCCCAATACTCGTTCAACTTCCCCGCCGAAATCAGCATGTCCAGGAGTATCCACGATATTAACTTTAGTACCTTTATAATCTAATGAGGCATTTTTAGCGAAAATCGTAATTCCGCGTTCTTTTTCAATGTCATTGCTATCCATTACGCGTTCTGCGATATGTTGATGAGCAGAAAATGTTCCTGCTTGATGTAATAATTTGTCAACCAGAGTTGTTTTACCATGATCCACGTGAGCGATAATTGCAATATTGCGTAGGTTTTTTGCCATTGAGTTTCTCTATAAAAGTTTACCGCAAACCGCGGTATTAATAATCAAATAGCGGGTATTATAGCATAGATTAGTATCTAATGAACTATGAGTTAAACGAGGATTTGTAATAAATTAGTAATTTGATAGATTATCCGTTTTGGATTTATAAGGCAAAGAGAGGTGTGATACAATTTAGCACAATATTACAATTGTTTTTGTAGGTAAATGGAGCATATAGAATGAGTTATGTAGATGACAAGAAAGCGCATATAGAAAGTGTTGCTCTTAAGAAGAAAATTGATTATAAAAGCCCTGTAATAGAAGAATTTAGTGTTTCTGAGCACATACTTGGCGGAGTTCCGCAATATATCCTAGAAAGTCAGGGTGGTATTTATGCTAGTTGATAATAAAATGATTAGCCATATTTTATTGCTAGTTGGATTAGTTGGATCTTTGACTGGTTGTGGTTCAGGTGCTAATAATCAAAATATTGCAAATAATGCTATGAATGATTTAACGTTGCAGAGTTACATTAAAAGCTTAAATTATAAGCCACTGTCGACAAACACAAACATCAATATTTCCTCCAAGAATACATTAGCAATGAGTAAGCTTGGTAATCAGCAAGTGTTTACTGCTTTAGCTCCAGTTACATTAGCCAGTATTGAGATGAATTACTACACGGATGATCATTGTGAAAGTCTATCAAGTGTAACGACTATTGGTGGAAGTGCTACGACCATACCTGCAGGAACTTATTCGACCAGTGATCAATCCAACTACAATCTATGCAATGCTTATGCTGGTGGATGTTCGGCTGAATTGAGCGCTGCTCAAAACTCTACCTTTAAATCAATTCAGTATAAATATAATTATACGAATTTAGCGTCAAGCTCATCTACGTGTATGTATAATTCTGATAAAGGGTACGAAGCATTAGCAGACTATTCAACGCCAGCTACGCCAACTACATGTGCTTCTGGGAGCTCCTGTGGTTACTCCGAACCCTATGGCGCACAGTTACTAGGGATACCTGCGATATCGACTAGCTCTGGTTCGAGCTGTCGTGTGACAGGTAGTCTGAGTAATAATCTAACTTGCTGGGGTTCAGGTAGTGGTGGTCAAATGGGTAATGGTCAAGGAGTCGATGCTCTACCATCACAGGTAGTTATGCCTGATGGCATAGCTAGTTTTAGTCAGGTATCAGTAGATACTACTCTGAGTTGTGGTATCGCAAACACAGGTAATATTTACTGTTGGGGAGCTGGTGGATCTGGTCAAATTGGTAATGGTGCAAATGACAGCGTTAATGTACCAACTCAGGTAATTATGCCCAGTGGTATAACTAGTTTTAATATGGTGTCGACCAATGCAAGCTTCAGTTGTGCGATTGCCAATAATGGTAATCTTTATTGTTGGGGTGGTGCTGGTTCTGGGCAGATTGGCAATGGAGATAATGCAGGTGTAAACGTGCCAACTGCAGTAACTATGCCAAGTGGTGTTGAGAGCTTTACCACAGTATCTACGAATACTCAATTTAGTTGTGCGATTGCAAATAATGGCAAGGTTTATTGTTGGGGTACGGGTAATCACTCTCAAATAGGCAATGGTGCTAACACTAATGTTAATACGCCAACTTCTGTGGTAATGCCAAGCGGAGTTGAGAGTTTTACGGCAATATCTACTAGTGGGGATTTTAGTTGTGGGATTGCTAATACGGGGAGTCTTTATTGCTGGGGCTATGGACCTCAAGGGCAGCTTGGTACAGGGAATGTTACGTCTGCAAATGTTCCTACTTCTGTAACAATGCCAAATGGAGTCGAGAGTTTTACGGCTATATCTACTAATGCTAACTTTAGTTGTGCAATAGCTAATACTGGAACTATCTATTGCTGGGGTGCCGGTCCCAATGGTCAAATTGGCAATAGCAATAATGGTCAGGTAAATGTGCCAACAGCTGTTACTATGCCAAACGGGGTTACTAGTTTTACGGCGGTGTCAACCAATCTTAACTTTAGCTGCGCGCTAGCCAATACAGGTCAAGTATATTGTTGGGGAAAAGGCGGTTCAGGTCAAATTGGTAATGGTACCTATACTACTAATGTTAATTTGCCAACCCTAGTCACGATGCCAAATGGTGTTACAAGTTTTACTAGTATATCAACCAATAGCAACTTTAGCTGCGCACTAGCAAATAATAATAATCTTTATTGTTGGGGGAATGGCGGTGCTGGTCAAATTGGTAATGGTATTGAACAGGATATAAATGTTCCGACTGCAATTACGGTACCTCATGATGTCTCGAGTTTTAATTTACTCGCAACTAATTCTAACTTTAGCTGTGCTGGAGCTGATAATGGAAAGCTCTACTGCTGGGGAAATGGCGGAAATGGCTTTTATCTCGGGCGTGGAGCACAAATTTATAATACTTCGACTAATCTGGTATTTCCTCCTGGAGTGAATAGCTTTAACCAAGTTGTGACTAACGGTAATTTTAGTTGTGCACTTGCAAATAACGGTCAGATTTATTGTTGGGGACTTATCTTAAATTCAGATAACGGTTTTGTTGGTAGTATTGGTAATAGCACAGACAGTAGTGCCAATCTACCAACTCCGGTAACAGTGCCAAATGGAGTTACTAGTTTTAGTCAACTATCAACCAATAGCAACTTTAGCTGTGCACTTGCCATTAATGGCAATGCCTATTGCTGGGGTTATGGTTTTAATGGTCAGATTGGTAATGGTGATAACGCAAATGTAAATATGCCAACTCCGGTAGCACTTCC
>ERZ650308.1796-NODE-1796-length-10846-cov-5.876008_pt1 | contig 10846 bp, 6 predicted proteins | sample MGYA00376244_ERZ650308 | MGnify/ENA primary metagenome ERZ650308 (study PRJEB26733, sample SAMN07839295) | wastewater metagenome | biome: small river; feature: stream; material: water | place: USA: North Carolina | collected 2016-04-26 ...
GAGGTTTCCGAGCAACTGATCACCTCACCAATTGTGCGCAAGGTCAGTTTCACGGGCTCAGTTCCTGTCGGGCGACAACTGGCCCAGTTGACAGCGCGGCACCTCAAACGGATCACGCTCGAGCTTGGAGGGCATGCGCCAGTCATCGTCTGCGCCGATGCAGACATCGACAAGACCGCGAGCATGATGGTGGCGCACAAATTCCGAAACGCTGGACAGGCTTGCCTTGCCCCTACGCGCTTTTATGTGGATCGAGCCATAGAAAACCGCTTCACAGAAGCCTTTCTCGCCGCAAGTCACCGGTTGGTGCTGGGCGATGGCATGGACAGCAGAACTCAAATGGGGCCATTGGCCAACGCCCGACGTGTGGCTGCCGTGCGCGACCTGATCGAACGATCGGTGCAGTCTGGCGCCCGGGCCCACCAAGCCAGCGCACCCGAGTCTGGCTTCTTCGCTCCAGTCACGGTGTTGACCAATGTGCCGTCCCAATCGCCCGTCATGACCGAAGAGCCTTTTGGTCCGGTGGCCACGATCACCCCTTTTGACAGTCTCGAACATGGTTTGCAACTGGCCAATCACTGCCCCTATGGCTTGGCTGGCTACCTTTTCACCGATTCCGCCCGAACAGTACATCGCGTCAGCGAAAAACTCGAAGTCGGGAGTCTGGCCATCAACGGTATGGGCGTATCGGTACCAGAAGCACCGTTCGGCGGTGTTAAAGACAGCGGACACGGCAGCGAATCAGGCATCGAAGGCATGGATGCTTTCCTCGAAACCAAATTCATCCACCATTGCCACTGAGAATAATCTACCAGGAGACAAACCATGATCAGCAGAACTTTTTTAACTGGCCTCGCACTTATCGCAAACCTGTTGGCTGTAGCTCCAGCTTCGGCGCAGGGTGACAAAACCTTGCGGGTACTGGTTGGCTTTCCCGCAGGAGTCTCGATCGATGTGGTGACCCGCATCTTGACCGACAAGATGAAAGATGAGCTCAAACGCCCGGTCATCGTTGACAACCGCCCCGGTGCTGGTGGCAGGCTTGCCGCTGAGCTGCTCAAGTCAGCAGCTCCCGACGGTAATACCGTCATGATCACGCCAATTGTGGTGCCAGTGCTCGCCCCCATGGTGTTCAGCAAACTTAGCTACAACCCAGACATGGACTTTGCACCCGTCGGCAAGGTCTGTGACTTTTCCTTCGCGCTGGCCGTGCCTGCCAATGCCCCGGTGAAGACCCTTAAGGATTACGCCGAATGGCTCAAAGCAAACCCTCAGCAGGCCAATTTCGGTTCGCCCGCTGCCGGTAGCTTGCCGCACTTCTTTGGCGTGATGATCGGCTCGGCCTTGAACGTCGACATGGTGCATGTGCCTTTCAATGGCGGTGCCGCCTTGCAGTCTGCTGTCATCGGAGGCCACGCACCGGCAGGCATTGATGTGGTCATGGAGTGGCAACAGAATGCCAAGTCTGGCAAGGTGAAAGTACTGGCCACTTCCGGCGCGCAGCGCAGCAAAATCATGCCCGATGTGCCGACATTCAAGGAACAAGGCTTCCCTGATGCCGTGGGTCAGGGATGGTTTGCCATGTACGCGCCAGCCAAGACCCAACAGGCTGCGATCGAGGAGATCAACAAAGCCCTCAACAAGGCTCTGGCTATACCCGAGATTCGTGAACGGTTTGCAGCGCTGGGACTTGACGCTGGAGGAGGTAGTCCGACCGATCTGCAAAAAACCATGCAGGAAGACGCCAAACGATGGGCTCCCATTGTGAAGAAATCCGGATTCAAAGCAGATTGAACTGAAAGCAGAGCTAACAATTGAATGGCACTGCGTGATCAGTGCCATTTTTTGAGGCTTCGTGGAGAAAAGACTGGTTAAACGTTTTAAATGATTAACCAATCATCTACTCAAACTCATTGATGTTTTGCCGCATAAAACCGTGGGTCGTTTTAGCTGGACGTCTCAGAACGACCCACAGCAGTCATTGGGTATGAAATGAAGCGATCATTCAAGGCTTAGTCCTTAGTCCAAAAGCAGCCTCTCTCGGTGGCAAGAAAAACGATCGCTTTTGATCAGGACAAACGGCATGAAGCCAGCGGCAGAGAATTTCTCTACTTCGCCAAGTCAACTGTGCGAAAAAAACCATGCGCCTTCACTGGGTAGGTCAGGGATCAAAACGTGGTCCGGGCAAATGACACGAGTTTTGTTCCGTTTACAGCTTGTAAGTTACCTTCACCCACACGCGAGGACTGCTGCGTGTTGTGTCCGCCTCAGGCGAACCACCTCGTGTGCGCCAGGCCAGCGCAACATCAGACATCCAGGAACCCTCGCTGTAACGCAACCCTGCCCCAGCACCAGCCACAGCACGTTGGTTTTGGATGACCTCAGTTGTCATCGTTGCGATTTGGGCATTAAGCTGCACGCGCCCAGCGTCGTAGAAGGCGAACGGCGTGAACGACCCTAGGGCATATCGCAACTCCAGCTGTGCCAGCCAGCCACCGTCACCCATACCTTCTCCAACGGGATACGCCCGAACGCCGTTGGCACCACCCAAGCTCATTTTTTCTGAAGAATCCAGATTTTGATCAGCCCACTGGGCCGTGAGTCGACCAAAAAGGGTGACGCGCTCCATGGCCGTGGCCTGCAACCGGGCCATGTTGAAGCCCAGCTTGTTGAAATGGCCTTCGGCAAAGCGGCCACTGGATTGGTCTGCAAGCTTGAGGCTCTCGTCCAGGCTAAGTTTGCCCGGCGTCCAAGAGATGCTGCCGTAGCTGATGCCTCCTCCGGCCCAGTGGTCACGCACATCGAACTGCAACGCCATTGCCATCGCATCGACAGTTTTGTGTTCATCAGCCCCAAATGAAGCACGTTTATCGTTGAGCTTCTTGTGCTCGTAGTGGACGCCCATCGACCAGTTGGCTTCTTGCGTGCGCAGCAAGGGGTAGCTCAGTCCGATCGATGACACCTCGGCTGTCCCGGTGGCCCCCAGGTTGGCAAAGTCTTTGGCCAATTGATAAGACGTCTTGGCATGGCCGACACTGGCGCGCAGGCCAGACACCCCCATTGGCAAGCTGTAGCCCAAGTGACCAAACCAGAGTTGCTCGTCGGTTCGAGTGGCTTGCGCGGTAATTTGGTCGCCCAGCATGAAGGGGCTGTCCCACTGAACTACGGCTCGCAAGCCATGTGCTCCTGTGAAGCGGTTGCCATGGTTATCAAATCCTAGCTCTCCCTTGAACGCTTGCCCGCGTTGCACACGCACGTCCAAGTTGCCTGTGCCAGCCTCCTTGCCTGCCCGCATGGTGGACGAAGTCACCTTCACTCCTGGTTGCTCGCCGAGAACGCGCAGGGTGCGCTCCAACTGTTGGTTTGCAATCGGTTGACCAGGTTGAAGAGCAGCCAAAAATGCTTGGGCCTCCTGATCGATCTCGCCGTTGCTGAACGCCTGAATCTGGCCATAACGGCCCTCAACAACTTGGATGCGCAAGGTGCCTTCTGTGAGGTTTTGTTCTGGCAAAAATGCATAGCTCAAAGGGTAGCCAGCTTGGCGATAAAAGGCCGTTACCTGTTCGGTCAGCCCCTGCATGCCAGGCAAATCCAGCGACTGACCCGAGACCAGACCCAATACTTCCTGCAAGACTGAGTTGGCAAACACTGTGTTGCCTGCAAATTCGACGCCCTGCAAAACGACTTGTGCACCAGCAGGTGCCTTGGCTGCACTTTCGGTAGCTTGCAACAAAGGCACGTTGACCTGCGGGGCTGACGGCACCGTAGGGATAATCTGCTGCTGTTCTTGCAAGACACGTCCTGCATCCGGCGCCTGCTGGCCCCAGACGGAATAAACGGGCGCCAAGGCCAAAGAAAAAACTGAAAGGCGATGCGACATGGGAAAAATAAATGAGGACACCAAAGTCTCCGTGGCAATGGGTTCAGCGCGCTGACTGTGGGTTGGCAAGACTTTGTTCCTGGGACTCAAAAATCACCGCGGGAATCACCAACAAAGAACTAGTTGGCGATGACGACACAACCGACTCCGGCTGTATGACAGGCACGGGTGCGGGGCTGTAAGCCGGTTGAGGCATGACCGTGAACACGCCATTGCGGGCTGTGATCTGGTAGTTGCCATGGCTCAAGCCCAAGGCGTCGATGCTGTAGCTGCCCACCGTTTCGCCAGCTTTACGCCTAAGTGCTCCACCCAAGACGTCGCTACCAATCAAGTTGCCACTGATGAGTTGGTAAGTCAGCAAGGGATCGGCGCTGCCATAGGTCTTGCTGCTAGCACCGACCGTAACCGTGATGGGTCGCTGAGTGATCGACAGCGTGCCATCGGCGTAGCTCACCAGATAGTTGCCGGCCGTGCCCGTGTTGAAGGTTTGCGCGCTCGGCGTGAGTGCTGCGGTCTGGCCTGCGGCTGTGGTGCCGGTAGCGGTCGAACTGACCGTGGCTGTGCCCAATGCATCGCTGATGGCCAGGGTGCCACTGCTCAGCGCCACTGCGCCCACCGTGGGGTTGGCGTCGCCGTAGACCCGGCTCTGGTTGTTGGCCGTAACCGTGATGGGGCGACGGTTGATAGTCAGCGTTCCATTGTGGAATGTGGTGAAGTCGTAATTGGTGGCCGCCAGAGTGCCCTGGCCAGCAACGATGCTGGTGCTGCCAACACCGGTCTGACCTGTGGCGGAGGTGGAGAGGCTGGCGCTGCCACTAATGCCGGCGGTGCCCTGTGTTTGACCGTTGACAAAACCGGTGATGGTCGCGCTCAGGCTTGGGTTTGTGTCACCGTAGTACTTGTTTGCGTTGTTGGCGCTCACGATCAGCGCTGCCTTGGTGACCGTCCAGGAAGTGTTCGTTGCCCACGGCGTAAGGCTGTAGCCAGAAGCCCCTGTGCCGGTCAAACTTAGGCCACTGCCGTAAGTGAAGCTGTATAGACCAACATTGCTGCTGGCCGTGGGCGCATTGCTGTAGGCGGCGACTCCAGTCACAGTGGCGTTGCTCAAGCTGTAGAGTGAACCGGCGCTGTCAACGAGTGCATAGCTGAACTCAGGTGCACTGCCATAGACGCTGCTACCACTGCTGGGTTTGATGTACACGTTGATGACTGGCGGTGCGCAGCCTCCCAAAGCGCATAAGGCAGGGTAGCCGCCATTTGCAGCAGATTGCAGCCCCCAGATGGGTGAAGCGCTGCTGAAATCAAAGCCACTCAGACTGCCTTGTTGTTTCATCTGGTCTGTGGTCAGACCAGTGCCCACTCCACCTGCGCTCGTGCTCATGCCACTGGTCTGTGTATCCCAATAACTGTTGGTCACAGAGCCACTTCCGTAGTAGCCAATCAAGCCTCCTTTGTAGGACGCACTCCCGGTCACAGCGCCGGTGGCATAACTGCGTGTAATGCTTCCGCCCAATGAGTTGCCAACGAGTCCACCGATTTCCGCACTGTTGCCCGATACAGAACCTCTGGCATAGCTGTCACTGATGGAGCCGGTGCTCCAATGTACCCCAACAAGACCACCAGCCGCATGATTTGCCGTCAGGTTGGAAGTTGAATAGCTCTGTGAAATCGTTCCGTAGTTTTCTCCTACCAATCCGCCCGCGCGTTGGTAGATGCTGCCGACAGCGCCAGTGGCGAAGCTTCTGTTGACCATGGAGACGCCTCCGTACCCACCGTACGTCGTCGTCATGGTGTAGGTCATAAAGTTGAAGGTGCTAGAGGAAGGACGACTACCGTTTTGACTCAGACCAATCAGTCCTCCCACCCCATAAGCGCTGCCGATCACAGCACCTGTTGCCGAGCTGTCCTGCACTATTGCATTACCGCCAGTCGCCGTACCTGGGACAGGGGCACCAGATCCAGCGGCATTTCTGCCTACCAGGCCACCCACATAATTTGATGCTCCTGTGACATTACCACTTGCATGGCTGTTGGAAATGCTGGCATTTTTACCGGTGGTCACCCCCCCGTTCTCGGCATCATTGGCGCCAACCAAGCCGCCCACACTGTCTTGCCCTGTCACATTCACGCCGGTCAACACATTCCGAATGGTGCCCATGCTGCGACCAGCCAGACTACCCGTGTACGATCCACCGCTCACACTGCCGTTGACCAGATTGACGTTTTCGATTTGCGCGGATGAGCTCACATGGGCAAACAGACCGACAAAACTGGAGCTCAAGGACTGGTTGATGTTGAGATCCGTTACCCGGTGACCCAGCCCGTTGAATCGGCCGGTAAAAAGCGAACTGACGCTTCCAATCGGAACGAAATTGGCAATGCCAGAGAGGCTCACATCACTGCCCAGCGCGTAATACCCCGAGAGACCCGCGCTGTTGATGCCCTGCAGCCCAGCAGCGTCCTGAATCACGCTGTAGTTGTTGGTATTGACTCGCAGCGTTCCTGAGCCACCGAAGTCAATGCGCCCGGTGAAGTCTGTCGCACTCATGGCCATGTTGACCTCGCCGCCGTTGCCGGCAGCCGCCGTGTTGAGGTCCAGACTGGCCGTACCGCTGGCGGTCATCACGGCATTGACATTGATGTTGCGGTGCGCCGTGAGCGTCAGTTTGTTGGCGCTCCATGCCACGGCGCTGTTGACATGGATGTCGCCCGACTGTCCCGTGGTGTCGGTGGCCGAAGTGGCAATGGTCACATCGCTCGATGCCAGCGCGTTTTGCAGTGTCGCCGCGCCGATGCTGCTGGTGGTTTGATCGTCGCTGCCCGCGGTGATGGTGAAATCCGTCGGATCGATCAGCCAGCGGCCGGTGTTGCCGCTGCGGGCCTGGGTCGTAACCCGCATGTCGGGTGCAATTTTCATCTGCGCCGCGCTGGTTTCGACGTAGCCACCATTCCCACCCCGGGGAGCGCTGGCGTCCAGCGTGCCCCCCACTTCAATTCGGTCTTTGGCCATACCACCCATCAGGTAAATCTGGCCTTGCTCTCCGGTGACCAGGGTTTGCGCCTGCGTCACACCGGTGTGCTGGATGACGGTGCTGGTGAGCGCATTGAGCGACTTGGCAGACAAGTACACCAGCCCCCCGTCAGCCCTGATCGCACCGCCCTGTTCAATCAGGGTATCGAGCGCGCCTTGCGTGACGGACAGTGACACTGTGCCCCCCAGGTCCAGCAGCACCTCGCTGCCGGCACCCAGTAGCACTTGGCCACCTTGGGAGATCAGGCTGCCTTCATTGCGGATTTTGGCGGCAATCAAGGCCACACTGCCGCCCTGGGCACCATCGCCCGTGGCGGTGATATGGCCCCGGTTGACGATAGCATTGGCCGAGCTGCCGCTGAAGCGGTAGTTGCCCGCCATGAAGTCTTCTTTCCTGAGCTGGAGCGTGGACGCCACGATGCCGCCGACGTTGACTTGTGCGGTCGGCGTGAACAGCACTCCATTAGGGTTGACCAGAAAAACTTGGCCATTGGCATTGAGCGCGCCCTGGATGACGGAAACGTCTGGGCCCAGCACGCGGTTGAGCGCTACGGCCTGCGCCGAGGGTTGCACAAAGTTGACGGTGTTGCCGGCACCTATGTTGAAGCTCTGCCAGTCGGTGGCCAAGCGTTGGCTGGACTGCGTCACCGTCAGGCTGCGGCCACTGGTGACGATGCTGCCGGAGCCGCCAACTATTGTGCCGCCTGTGGGTAAATCGGCAGCCTGTGTTGAGCAAGCTGCGGTCAAAAGACCAATCGCTACAGCTACAGCCGTTAGGCTAACATGGAGAGGATGGAGAAGGACGGGGGCATGGTTGCCGTACGCGCAATTGATCGAGCACATTTTTATCAATTATTTCAATAACAGTAAATTTGCTGAAGATTATCCCCTTCTAATTAACAAACTCAAATGCCCTTCCCACCTTTCACGCCCGCAGTACTCATTACCTTAGTCAGCTTAACCGGTTAGTAGTTAGCCTCAGGTTTCTTTGGGAGCCACAGCATTTGCTCGATTAAGTCTTAACCATAAGCAGTTATCGCAACCTTTACAACGTTGACTGCGGTCGATCAATTCGGTCCGCAAATGACTGCTATCGGTGACCTTTCTCGGACGGGCTGCTTTTGGCCGAGACCGGTCGCTCAAGACCGCCTCCGATCAACCCATTACTACCCGTCACTTTGCCTAACCAATTGGCCGCTGAGCAACCGCGAAGCTCATGCATGGCAAAGCTGATCGCCCACCTGTTCGTCAACGCGAGGATGAAGTGGCGAGCTTGATTCCGAATGCGACGAGTACACCTCCGGCGATTCGATCCAGTGCCTTCATGGCCAATGGTTGACGCAGAAATCGGTTCAATGGCATCGTCGCCACGATCAAGACCCCAAACCATGCGAGCGACAGAAAGACGTGGATGCAGGCGAGGAAAAAGGAATAGTTGGCGACACTGGTGCCTCCGGGAACAAACTGCGGCAAGAACGTGACGTAGAACACGCCAACCTTGGGATTCAGAAGATTGGCGAGCAGGCCACGCCGAAATGCCTCCCAACCATTGCGTGACGATGCCGCCCCATCCTGAGATTCAAATTCAACACGGGGGTTCAACACGAGCTTGAGACCCATCCAGACCAGATAAGCAGCACCTGCGAATTTGGTCACGTCGTATGCCAAGGCGGACGCGTGCAGCAAAGCCCCAAGACCCAGCGATACCGCAGCGCCCCAGATCAGGCATCCCAACGCAACGCCCAAAGCAGCCATGACGGCGGAGGGCTTGCCATCCGTGATCGATGTCCGCAGTACGATGGCCGTATCCACACCGGGCGTAGCGGTCAGAATGGATGCCGCCGCGATGAAGGCAAGCAAGGATGAAAGGTCAATCACAAAGGCCTCCAAGCGTCGCCTGCCGCGCATCCTCTGACAACAGATCAATCAAGTCCCGTGCAAAGCCCGGTAACTCATCCAGGCTGCGCACGCAAATCTGCATGGAGCGCAGCGCCCACGGATCAGACAGCGGCACCAGGCGGATGGCCATGCTGCGGGCGTGGCGGCGGGCGGCCGATTCGGGCAGCACGCCCACACCCACACCGGCTTCGATCATGCGGCAGGCCGACTCGAAACTGCCCACCTGGATGCGCACCTTGAGCGGCTTGTTCAGCTGTTCGCACTCGCGGTTGAGGAAAGCGTGCAAGGCGCTGGCCTCGTGCAGGCCCACATGGTCAAACTCCAGCGCGTCGATTAAAGGCATGCTGGGCAAATCAGCCACAGGGTGCAGTTGCGGCACCACCAGCACCAGGCTGTCCGAGCGGTAAGGCAAGGTCTGCAGGCTTTCGGTGCGCACCGAGCCGGCCACGATGCCGATGTCGGTCTTGCCGTCGATGACGGCGCGCACGATTTCATTCGACAGCTTTTCCTGCAGGTCGATGTTCACATCGGGGTGCGTGGCCAGGTAGCGCTTGAGCACCTCGGGCAAAAACTCGCCCAGGGCCGTGGTGTTGGCGTACACGCGCAGGTGGCCTTTGATGCCGCTGGCGTATTCCTGCAGGTCGCCGCGCAGGTGTTCGATCTGTCCCAGCACCAAGCGCGCCCGGTGCACAAAGGCTTGCCCCGGCGGCGTGAGGGTCACGCCCTGGCTATGGCGGTTGAGCAGCTTGGCGCCGATGCTTTCTTCAAGGTTCTTGATGCGCGTGCTGGCCGCAGGCAGCGAGATGAACGAAGCCTCAGCCCCTTTGGTGAGGCTGTTGGCTTCGGCCACACGCACCATGAGGCGCAAATCCACCAGATCGAAATGAACAGACATCCAGCGATTGTGCCAGCGGGGTGGTACGTCAACAGTGGCACGGATAGGGTATGGGTAGGAGCCCGCCCCTGTGCGCGATTCCTCGCATACCGCCAAGCCCAACCATCGCCCACGGGGTGGGCTCCTACCGGGTCAGCGCTGGCTCAGTTGCAGGATCTTGCGCGCCAGCAGCAAGACGGGCGGATCGACCATCTTGCCGTCCACGCTGAAGGCACCTCCGCCCGCGGCAAGTTCAGCGGCCAGCACACGGCGCGCCCAGTCGCACTCGACCTCGGTCGGGGCCAAGGCCTGATGCACGCCTGCCACCTGCGCCGGGTGGATGCAGAGCTTGGCACCGAACCCAAAGCGGCGGCTGCGCTGCGCGTCACGCGCCAGCACATCGGCGTCGGTGGTGGCGGTGGTCACACCATCCACCGGGGCAGACAAGCCTGCGCGGCGCGAGGCCACGACCAGCGCCACACGGATGGGGGCGAGCTCGGCTTCGTCGGGTCCGCAACTCATCCCCAGATCGGCCTGCAGGTCGATGTGCCCCAGCCCCAGGCGCAAGACGCCCGCTGCGCGGGCGATGGCATCCATCAGACCCACGCCTTCGGCGCTTTCGATCAAGGGCAAGACCGGCACACCACTGGCGCGAAAAGCGTGTTCGATCTGCTGCGCGTTTTCGGCCTTGGGCAGCATGACCGCGCCCAAACCCGACAGGCTGGCCACGGCGGTCAGGTCGGCTTCGTGCCAAGGCGTGCCTGCCGGGTTCACGCGCACCAGCAGGCGTGCGCGCTCGGCTGCGTCCAAACCGGACCAGGCGACCAGCAAAGCGTCACGCGCCGTGTCTTTGGCGTCCAGCGGGACCGCGTCTTCGAGGTCCACGATCACCGCGTCGGCACCGCTGGCCAAGGCCTTGGCAAAGCGCTCGGACCGGTGGCCGGGCACAAACAAAAAGCTGCGCGCCAGCGACAGTGGCGATGGCTCCGGCCCGCTCATGAGAGCAAAGCACCCACCTTGGGCCAGCTGGCCACTTGCCAGAGCGCATCCACGCTTTGGCGCATGGCTTCGGGTTTTGCACCACCGCTGAAGGCGGCCAGGCGCAGCGCCTTGTCGGTGATTTCCTGGCGCGAGAGGGTGTTGCCCGGGTCGCCCTTGGGCT
>ERZ650308.1797-NODE-1797-length-10842-cov-4.001205_pt1 | contig 10842 bp, 11 predicted proteins | sample MGYA00376244_ERZ650308 | MGnify/ENA primary metagenome ERZ650308 (study PRJEB26733, sample SAMN07839295) | wastewater metagenome | biome: small river; feature: stream; material: water | place: USA: North Carolina | collected 2016-04-26 ...
CCATAAACCAGCGCGCGGTCAGGAATTGAGTCGATGTCGTCTTCGTCGTACTGACCAAGGTTGGCGGTGTATGCGAAAGGAATTGCACCCTTTTCGCGCATCCAGGCGACGGCTACCGAGGTGTCGAGGCCTCCAGAGAATGCGATGCCGACCTTTTCGCCGACCGGAAGAGATGCAAGAACTTTAGACATGAGGTCAAGGCTACCGAAAAACTTGGCCCCTGTCAGGGCTGCAGGCTCGTTAAGCGCTTGGTTTTAGCTAAACGCCTCTGGCGGTGGGCAGCTGCAGAACAGGTTTCGGTCCCCATAAACCGAATCGATGCGGCGCACGATCGGCCAATATTTGTTGCGGTGTTGACCACTCACCGGATAAACGGCTAGCTCACGAGAGTATGGGTGACTCCATTCGCCGGCAATCATTTTTGCGGTGTGCGGTGCGTTGTGAAGCGGGTTGTCTTCTGCTGGCCAGGTGCCGGCAGCAACTTCGCGAGACTCGTTGCGAATTGCGATCATCGCGCTCACAAAGCGATCGAGCTCTTCTAGTGGTTCGCTCTCAGTTGGTTCAACCATGAGCGTTCCGGCAACCGGAAACGACATGGTTGGTGCGTGGAATCCGTAGTCAATGAGTCGTTTGGCAACATCGTCAACGCTGATGCCGGTTTCTTTTTGAATCGGGCGAATGTCGATGATGCATTCGTGGGCAACCAAACCGTTGTGACCCGAGTAAAGCAACGGGTAGTGGCCCTCGAGTTTCTTGGCAACATAGTTGGCTGCCAAAACGGCCGCTGCCGTTGCATCGCGCAGGCCATCGGCACCCATCATGCGAATGTATGCCCACGAGATTGGCAGCACGCTGGCCGAACCGAATGGCGCAGCCGAGATGGGGCCGTAGTTTGCGAGCTGAGTCTGAGCCATCGAGTGGCCAGGCAAGAACGGCGCCAGGTGAGAGCGCGCGGCAACCGGGCCAACGCCTGGGCCACCACCACCGTGAGGAATCGCAAAAGTCTTGTGCAGGTTGAGGTGGCTAACGTCGCCGCCGAACTTGCCGAACTTCGCATAGCCGATGGCCGCATTGGTGTTTGCGCCATCGATATAGACCTGGCCGCCAGCAGCGTGAACGCGCTCACAGAGGTCAACGACCGACTCTTCATAAACGCCGTGGGTCGAAGGGTAGGTGATCATGATCGCCGAGAGCTTGTCGCCGGCTTCGTCGATCTTCACCTGAAGGTCGCCAAGGTCAACGTTTCCGTTTTCGTCGCAGGCAACAACGACTACCTGCATGCCGGCAAGCACTGCCGAGGCAGCGTTGGTTCCATGAGCGCTCGACGGAATCAAACAAATTTCGCGCTGCTTATCGCCGCGGCTAAGGTGATAACCACGAATCGCCATCAATCCGGCAAGTTCACCCTGGCTGCCCGCGTTCGGTTGAATCGAGACCGCGTCATATCCAGTGAGATCGCACAACCATGACTGAAGTGTGTCGATCAATTCGAGATAGCCGGTGACATCTTCTTTAGGCGCAAACGGATGCATGTTGCCAAACTCAGGCCAGGTGACGGCTTCCATTTCGCTTGTCGCGTTTAGCTTCATGGTGCACGAGCCAAGAGGAATCATTCCGCGGTCGAGCGCATAGTCATAGTCGGCTAGTCGCTTTAGGTAGCGAAGCATTGCGGTTTCGCTGTGGTGCGAGTTGAACACTTCATGAGTTAAGAAGTCACTGGTGCGAGCGAACTCTGCAATTTGCGAAGAAGCACTTGCCGGCAAAGTTGCTCCGAATACCTCTGCGAGGTCTGCGAGGTTTTTCTCGGTGGTGGTTTCGTCGAGTGAGAGCTGCAAGCAGTGAGCATCGCGAACCAACATGGTGATGTTCTTTGCCCGAGCCTTTGCGAAAAGGCCGTTTGCATCGACATCGCAGAGTTCGAGAGTGTCGAAGAAGTTTGAGTGTTTCACCTTGATGCCAGCTGCCGAAAGTGCACTAGCCAAACGTGACGCCTTTGAGTGCACCTCGGTTGCAATCGCCTTTAGGCCAGCAGGGCCGTGATAGACGGCATACATGCCAGCCATCACTGCAAGCAAAACCTGAGCGGTGCAAATGTTTGAGGTTGCTCGCTCGCGACGAATGTGCTGTTCGCGAGTCTGAAGGGTCAGGCGATAAGCGGCGGCGCCATCGACATCAACCGATACGCCAACTAGGCGACCAGGCATTGAACGCTCGAGGTCTGCGCGAACCGAGAGATAGCCGGCGTGTGGGCCACCAAAGCCCATCGGAACGCCGAAGCGCTGGGTGGTGCCGACAACAACGTCTGCGCCCTGCTCGCCAGGTGTGGCTAGCAGGGTGAGGGCCAATAGGTCAGCTGCAACTACGGCGATGCCGCCAACTGCGTGGGTTGCCTCGATAACCGGAGCAAGGGCAACGATTCGGCCGCTTGCGCCTGGATATTGAACGAGCGAACCGAAGTGCTCGCCAAGACCGGCAACCCCGGTTGAACTTTCGAAATAGCGAATCTCGATCTGCATTGGCTCTGCGCGGTGTTCGAGCAATGCCTTGGTCTGTGGCAAAACATCTGCGTCGACCAAGAAAACATTCGACTCGTTGCTTGCCGAACGCTTTGCGATCATCATGGCCTCGACCGCGGCGGTGCCTTCATCGAGCATCGAAGCGTTTGCGGTTTTCATGCCGGTTAGGTCCGTGACCATGGTTTGAAAATTGATCAAGGCCTCTAGGCGACCCTGAGAAATTTCAGGCTGGTATGGGGTGTAGGCCGTGTACCACGATGGGTTCTCGAGCACGTTGCGCTTGATGACGCCAGGGGTGTGGGTGCCGTAGTAACCCAGACCGATCATCGATGTGGTCACGCGGTTTTTGCCTGCGATTGCTCGAAGCTCGGCAAGAGCCTCGGCCTCGCTGCGCGCTGGGTCTAGCGTGCTGTCGCCACGAAAGCGAATTACCTCAGGAACCGCTGCGCTTAGCAGCGCGTCGAGTGATTCATAACCGAGTGCAGACAACATTGCCTGCTGTTCGATTGAAGATGTGCCAATGTGACGGTCTTGAAACTTTTCGTGGTCGAGTGGCATTTGGTTTTTATTCGCCGATCAATGCGTCGTAGTCAGCTGCGGTTAGCAACTCCGGCAGCGATTCGAATCGCACCTTGATTAACCAGCCGGCACCGAAGGCATCCTGGTTCACCAATTCAGGTGATGCAGTAACCGCGTCGTTGATTTCGACAACTTCGCCATCAACCGGTGAATAGAGCTCGCCAACCGACTTGGTCGATTCGATCTCGCCACAAATCTTCATGTATGTGGTCTTGGCGCCAACCTTTGGCAGGTCAACGAAGACAACGTCGCCAAGTTTCTCTGCCGCGTAGGCGGTGATTCCGATGGTGGCAACGTCGCCGTCAACCTTTAGCCACTCGTGCTCTTTTGTGTAGTGAAGTTCGGTTGGGTTCGACATGCTGACTATTGCTCTTTCTTATAAAACGGCAATTTGACGATTTTGTAAGGCTCTAGGTTGCCCCGAACATCAACACTAATAGTGTCGCCGACCTCGAAATTTCGGTCGTTCAGCCAGGCCATTGCCACCGGATATCCGAGGGTCGGAGACAGGGCGCCAGAGGTGATTCGGCCGATTGTGGCACCGGTTTCAGGGTGACGAAGTTCATAGTCTGCGCGGGCGGCGCGCTTGCCTTCGCCAACAATGCCGACCAGGCGTTCGCTTGGCTCTTGGCGCTTTTCGAGCCCGTGGCGGCCAACGAATTCGTGGCCCTCGTCGAGTCTTACAACGCGGCCAAGCCCTGCCTCGAAAGGCGTGTGATCTTCGTCTAGCTCGTGCCCATATAGAGGCATGCCGGCTTCTAGACGCAGGGTGTCGCGGCAGGCGAGGCCCGCGGCGATAAGCCCCTCGGTTTCGCCCTCGGCCAAGATTGCGTTCCAGACCTTGCTTGCCTCATCGGCAGGCACGAGAACTTCGAAACCGTCTTCACCGGTATAACCGGTGCGGCACAGATATGCGCTCACGTGGGCGAAGGTCGAGGCAGCAATTGAGTAATACTTCAGCGGTTCGAGTTCGGTCTCGGTTAGTTGCTGCAGAATGCCGGTGGCCTTCGGGCCTTGAACCGCGATTAGTGCCCAGTCATCACTCTGGTCGTCGACAACAACTGCGAACTCGTCTTTGCGATCGTGAAGTGCGTGAACCACCGAGTGGCGGTTGCCAGCATTTGCAATAACCAAGAAGCGATCTTCGCCGAGTCGATAAACAATCAGGTCATCGATGATGCCGCCGTCTTTGTTGCAAATCATCGAATACTTGGCGCGACCCACTGCGATTTCAGATGCGATGCCGATTAGTGCGTGATCTAGAAACTCGGCTGCTTGGTCGCCAGTTACAAAAATCTCGGCCATGTGTGAAATGTCGAAAGCTCCAGCTGCAGATCGCACCGCGTGATGTTCGGCGAGGTCGCTGCTATAGCGAACTGGCATATCCCAGCCACCGAAGTCGGTGAAGCTAGCCCCAAGTTTTACGTGCTCGTCGTGCAGAACTGTTTTTGCCATTTGTCTTTTCTACTTTGGTTGTTGCTGAGTGATGCAGTGAATGCCGCCGCCGCGAGCAAAGAGTGGTCGGGCATCAACCAAAACCACTTCTCTGTCAGGGTAACAACGCTCGAGAATGCTCTTTGCGGCTGCATCGTTTTCGTCGTCAAATGAGCACAAAATCACTCCGCCATTGACGACGTAGTGGTTGATGTATGAATAGTCGACCCATCCGTGATCGTCTTTCAAAGTCTTCGGCGCCGGCATGGCAATTAGCTTGAAGCCGCCAGCCTCTTCGAGTGTGCGCTTGACCTCGTGGCTGACCGAGAAGTCTGGGTGGCTTTCATCTTGCTGGTCGTGAAACAGGATGGTGTCTTCGGCGATGAAGCAAGCCACGATGTCGACGTGGCCCTGGGTGCCGAACTCCTCGTAGTCACGCGTGAGGCCGCGGCGAATCCACACTGCGCGGTTGGTGCCAAGTTGGGCGTGAATCTCGGCCTCGACCTCTTGGCGCGACCAGTCTGGGTTTCGCCCCTTGCCGAGCTGCACGGTTTCGGTGAGAATCACGGCTCCTGCGCCATTCACATGGATGCCGCCGCCTTCATTGACCAACTTCGATGAGTGGCGGGCAATGCCTTCGTGTGCGGCAATCTTGCCTGCAATGGCTTCGTCGAATGACCAACTGGCCCAGCCGCCCTGAGCGCCCCAGCCGTTGAAGATCCAATCGACGGCTGCCAGCTCGCCGGTTTCGTTTTTCACGAAGGTCGGGCCGATGTCGCGCATCCAGCCGTCGTTCAAATCGAAGTTCACGATTTCGATTTTCGGGTCGAGCATCTTGCGTGCAATCGCGGTGTCTTGTTCGCGAACCACCATGGTTAGCGGTTCAAATCGAACGACTGCGTTCGCAACATTCGCCCAGGCCTCATAGGCCTCGCGAGCATCTGCTTCGGTGTCGCCAAGCGTGTATGGCGCGCTCGGCCAGGCCATCCAAGTTTTTTCGTGCGGCGCCCATTCGGCCGGCATGCGCCAAGTCATTAGTAGCTCACTCCGGCAATGCCACCGTCTTCGCCGTCACCAGATTCGGTGCGACGATTCACGACGTCTTCGACCAACATGTCATAGGTGTCTGGTCGACGAGTTGCCAAGAACGGAAACAGATCGAGCCAATCGCGACGCTGATCTAAATCGAGATCGGCAACCAAAACCTCGTCGCCTTCGCGACCGGCGCGCGCGAGAATTCTGCCGAAAGGGTCGCAGATGAAACTGCTTCCATAAAAAGTAATTGAGCCTTCGTTGCCATAGCGATTTGGAACAACCATGAAAGTTCCGTTGCCGATTGCGTTACCAACGATGACCTGACGCCAAAGTGGTTCGGTGTCGAACTCCGGGTGGTCTGGTTCGCTGCCGATGGCGGTCGGGTAGGCGAGCACCTCTGCGCCGCGAAGTGAATAGTTGCGCACGACTTCGGCGAACCATTCATCCCAGCAGGTTGGCAGGCCCAGGTTGGCGGTTGTGCCATTGAAGTCAATTTCATAAACCGGATAAGGCTCGCCATCTGCTGGCCCTGGCGCGAAATATTGATCTTCGTAATAACCAGCGGTCACCGGAATGTGCAGTTTCGGCGTGCGCGCGATGATTCGGCCCTGCGGGTCGACGATGATCGCAACATTCAAGCCGCGGCCATCGGCAAAAGGCTGGTGCTCATAAAGAGAGATGTGCACGAAAACGTTGTTGGCCTTGGCCTGGGCGGCCGCGAAGCGATAGGTCGAGCCGGTCTCGAGGTCTTCAGCGAGAAGGTTAGGGGTGTCGGTCGGCTTGGTGTCTGCCATGTAGCGGCTCAGGGTGAGTTCTGGCAAAAACACAATCTTTGCGCCTGCATTGGCTGCGTCACGGATGCCTTCGGCAAGCACCGCCTCGTGAACGCTCGGATCTTCGTGCCACTTGGTTTGCACGAGCCCCACTCGAAGCGGCTCGCGTTCGGCCGGCTTCACTCGGCTAAGACTCGGCAGGCTATCGGCAATGGTGACTTTCATATTTAGCTCTTCTCAATTCGATCGAGAATCTCTTTTATGGTTTCGATGGTTGTCGTCGGGTTCACAATCGCGAAGCGCAAGTTTGGTTCGCCGCGGTGTGAGCTCGGCACCACAAAGGCAACTTGGTCAGCAAGCAGCTTGTCGCTCCAGGCCTCGTAGTCGCTCTGCTGCCATCCGTGCTTTTTGAAAACCACAACACTGAGCATCGGTTCGCGCACGAGTTCGAGGTCTTCGCGCGCACGAATTAGCTCTGCAGCTTCGCGAGCGAGTTGGCAGTTGGTTTCAACTGCCGCGCGATATGCGGCGACCCCGTGAGTTGCAAGCGAGAACCAAAGTGGCAAGCCGCGTGGTCGACGCGTGAGATTGATTGCATAGTCGCTCGGATTCCACTCGCCAGACTCGGTGAGAGTGTCGAGGTATTCACCGTGTTGTGTGTGGGCTTCGCGCGCGAGCTCTGGGTTTCGATAGACAAGCGCGCAAGCGTCGAACGGAGCGAACAACCACTTGTGCGGGTCAACGATAAAGCTGTCTGCGTTTTCGATTCCGTTGAATAGCGACTTGGTGCTCGGCGCAAGAATCGCTGCAAGACCATAGGCTCCATCGATGTGCAACCAAAGCTCGTGCTGCTTCGTGACCCGTGCGATTTCGTCGATGCGATCGACGATGCCGAAGTTGGTTGTGCCGCCGGTTGCAACGACAGCGAAGACCTCGCGCGAACCGGCGCCAGCAAGAGCATCGGCCACAGCCTCGCCACCGAGGCGACCATCCGTGCCAGCCTGCGCCAATATGATGTCGACATCCATCACTCGGGCTGCAGTCTTGAGACTCGAGTGCGCCTCGCTGCTGCACACAAAGGCCCAGCGCTCAGGCTTGTGGCCAAGCTTCTTTTCGGCCGCAAAGCGCGCTGCGACAAGGGCCGAGAGGTTTCCGATTGTGCCACCCTGCACGAACACGCCACCAGCCGAGGGTGGCAATCCGGTCTCGCGAACCAACCATTCGATCACCTGGTTTTCGGCGAACACCGCGCCGGCGCCCTCCATCCATGAGCCGCCATAAATTGCAGAGGCCGAGACGATTAAGTCAAAGAGTTTCGAAGCCTCGGTCGGCGCCGAAGGAATGAAAGACAAATAGCCAGGATGATCGGTGCTGATCGTAGAAGGTGCCAGAACCTCACCAAACAATTCGAGGGCATTTGGCCCACCGAGTCCTTTTTCGGTGATGGTCTGTCCGGCGAGTGCGTTTAGAACTTCGAGTGACTTCGGCGCATCAAGCGGAGGAGGTGAGTAGCTAAGTCGCGTGCGAGCATACTCAAAAACGGCTTCGCGCAAGTCTCCGGTGACTTCGTGCATCTTTGCACTCTCAGGGGTTGGCACTTTGCTCGCTTATTTCTTTCTTGCGCGACGCACCAGTGAAATTGCGAAACCGAATGCGCTTAGTGCGAGCAAACCCCAGAAGAGCCAACGTTGTTCTTCAACGATCGCAGCGCATGAAGTCCAGCCCTGTGCCTGAACTGCATCAACGCAGTTTTTCGGGTTGAGCAAACCAATTAGTGAGGCGAGTGCTGCAACGACCGATACGGTCGCAATCATTGCCCAGCTGTTGTTTTTTACTTCGGCCATTATTCGGCAACTTCTTCATTAGATGCATCACCGGCAGGGCCAGCTGCGATGTCTGCGCGAACCTCATCCATGTTCACATTGCGAACTGCTTCGATAAGTTCGTCGAGCATCGGCGCAGGAAGAGCGCCAGCTCGGTTGTAGAGCATGATGCCATCGCGAAAGACCATGAGCGTTGGAATCGATGTGATCTCGAGTGCACCCGCCAAGTCTTGGTGAGCCTCGGTGTCGACCTTGCCGAAAATGATGTCGGTGTTTGCGTCGCTGGCGTTTTCGAAGATCGGGCCGAACTGCTTGCATGGGCCACACCACTCGGCCCAAAAGTCAACGAGCACGATGCCAGGCGAGGTTACGATTTCGCCGAATGCGTTGAAATCTAGTTCGACGGTTGCCATTGCTTGCTCCTCGCAGTTTGCGCCACAACTATGCCAACGATGACCAAAATGCCACCGATTGTTTGCGACAGGTCAATCTTCTCGCTAAGCCAGAGAAATCCAAAAACGAAGGCAAAGATGGTCTCGGCTGTGCTGGCGATGCCAACGCCGCTTGCCGAAAGGTGCCGCATGGCCAAGAAAGTGAACAGCATTGGCGCGAACGAGCCGAACATGGCAACCCAAGCGAGCAGACCCCAGCTAGGCAAGGTAAAGGCGGCGAGCGTGCCCGAAAGATTTACCGATTTGGTGAAGTCGATAACCCCAACCGGATGCAGGTTGGCCGTAACTGCCCAGAAAATGGTCGCTGCCAAGAATGCATAAAACATGGTCGAGAAGGCGTCGCGCTGGCGCTGCACGTGCTCGCCCATGATGAAGTAGCTGCTCAAGAAGACAGCTGCCATCACGCCATAGATCACGCCGGCTGTGTTGAGCGAGCTAGCCCAAGGCTTAGCCACAATGGTTAGCCCGCCGAGCACAAGGGCGACAGCAAGCCAGATGCGACCGCGCACCTTTTCTTTAAAGATGAAGAACGAGGCAATCGGCACAATCACGATTGCTGTGTATTCGATCAGAAGCGCAACGCCAACCTGCAGATTCGCAACTGCGTTGCTGTAGGCCCACTGCATTAGGCCAACGCCGACCACGCCAAACACCGCGAAAAACGGAATCTCTTTTAGGGTCAGTTTGAAGGCGCTCGGTTTAGTCAGTGCAACTCCGATGCCGGCGAAGAGTGCGACCGCTGCTGAGCGAAAGAGCACCAACTGCTCGGCCGAGATTCCGCTTTCGATGAGCACCTTGGTTGTGCTCGCGTTGAGACCAAAGAGAAGTGAGCTGGTTAGCGCCAACAGCACGCCGAGAGTGGGGTGCTTGTGATTTTGGCTCATGCAAAAAGCCTAGGCTAGAGAAATGACTAGTTTTATTCTCGGTGGCGGTTGCTTCTGGTGCCTCGACAGCACATACATGCAGTTCAATGGCGTTAGCGATGTTGAGGTCGGCTACATGGGCGGCTCGGTTCAGAACCCTACATATGAACAGGTATGCGAAGGCCACACCGGTCACGCCGAGGTAGCTCGAGTCATTTTCGATGAATCGGTTGTTCCGGCCGAAGTCATCCTTGATATGTTCTTCACACTGCACGACCCAACCCAATTGAACCGCCAGGGCATGGACATCGGCACACAGTATCGCTCGGCCATGTTCTATGAGAACGACGAGCAGAAGGCGCAGTTCGAGGCAGCCCGCGATCGCGCAATTGAACTTTGGGGCGATGGCATCGTCACCGACATTGTGCCGGCAACTGAATTCTTCATGGGTGAGGAATATCACCAAGACTTCTTTGCCAAGAACCCAAACCAGGGATACTGCAACGCAGTGGTGCTTCCAAAGATGCAAAAAGTGCGCGCGAAATTCACGCAGTACATTCGCTAATTTTGCACATCTCGATTGCTTGCGAAGTTATCCACAGATTTGAAACTCATTAACCCAATCAATTAGGGCTGCGCCAATCTCTTCTTAGCGAACACTTCTTCGCAATAAGAGAGAGGCAAATAAGTGTCAGAGATCATCACAGTTTCAGGTTTGGTAGCAACCACTCCTCGTCACCTGGTTACCCAAGATGGGTTGCCAATTACTTCGTTTCGCATGGCAGCGTCGCACCGCCGTTTCGATCGCACTGCTAACAAGTGGGTCGACGGTGAAACCAACTGGTTCACTGTGACCGCCTTTCGTCAGCTCGCCATCAACGCAGCCGGCTCTATTTCAAAGGGCGAGCGCGTGCTAGTCACCGGCAAACTTCGTGTTCGCGACTGGGACAACGGCGAACGCGCCGGCACATCAGTTGAGATTGAAGCCGAAGCGCTTGGCCACGACCTAACCTGGGGCACCGGCGTTTTCACTCGCACCGTTTTGGTTCGCGAGCCTGACCCAAGTGAAGCCGAGGCCGACGAGGTCGAAGAAGAGCGCGAGCTAGTCGCAGCCAAATAGACTGCTGGGCCGGCAGGCGACCCCCTCTGTTCTGCCGGCTCAGCGCCAAACCTCTTTTCTCGAGAGGCTGGTGCTCTCTCGCCGAAGCGTGCATTCATAGAGCTCAAGTTGAAGCCAAATTTGGTCGGATAAACTCAATCCGAAAGCATGCTGGTGCGAGAGAGCGCCATTTATCGAAAAGAGAAGCTACATTGGCTGAATTCATCTATCAGATGATCAAGGCGCGCAAGGCGCACGGCGACAAGGT
>ERZ650308.1799-NODE-1799-length-10835-cov-4.782839_pt1 | contig 10835 bp, 25 predicted proteins | sample MGYA00376244_ERZ650308 | MGnify/ENA primary metagenome ERZ650308 (study PRJEB26733, sample SAMN07839295) | wastewater metagenome | biome: small river; feature: stream; material: water | place: USA: North Carolina | collected 2016-04-26 ...
GAAAAACGAAAACAAAATGGCGGAAATAAATAAACTAGGGTTAAATAACCTAAAAACCCACACCCGAGACCACATTATAAGGTCAATTATCAAGTTGCATAACTTTAGTTTAAAAAAGCAACATGAAGCTTTTAACGGATCTAAAGCTCCTGATTTTTGGAGCATAGAAGAGTATGAGGTTAAGCCTGATAGATTTTATTTGGTTGAATCTTTGGATATAGTTGACCATAAGGATTATGATAATAAAACTTTTTACCCAAAAGTTGAGTTAAGGTATCATTTTAGAAGTAAAGAGCGAGCTTCTTTTGGAAATAAACACGATTATTTCTACAAGGGTTACAAAAACACACTTTCTTTTACTTACGATGAAATTAGCGACCCTGATTATGGTATCGAAAGGATTGAAAAAGATTATAACGATTACATGGAAAAGAAAAAAAATGGAGCTACAACTGAATAACATAAAAGACATCATCACTAATTTTACAGCTACTCAGTACGCTGAAATGATGGTGCAGAAAGAAAAGGAAAACTTCTGTTTAACTACCATAAATACTTCAACCGGAGCAGTAAAAGAAGAAAAACCTGAGTATTATGAATATATGCGCCAAACATGGCATTGGGAAGAAAAACCTAGTTTAGAAGCCTGCATTGAAAGTAGTTACATCAGTAAATTGAATCAATATGCTGAAGCTGTAAAAATGTACACTGGTTGGGTAAGGAATGGCAAATTATTTGTTCTTAATAAAGAAGAGAAATTTGTTTCATTCTTATTTGGTGTAGTAAAAGATGGCGATAACCTAGATAGTAAACCTGTATCAGCTAGATTATATACCCATTACAATCCCTTAAATGTAGATTGTATTGAGGAATCTATTGCCCATGAACACATATTTAATCAACTATTTGGGGATAATAGCAAATACGACATATCTACGGATGAACATCAGTTAATTGGTGAGTGTGAATTATTAATTGAAGCTAGTAAAAAATGAATGTAATAGGATATTTCGACACGGCTTTTACTCCCGATTTTTTAAAACATCAAAATATAGAAAATTTAGATGAAATAATTGGGACTACAGTACAAAAACGTTTTGGTAGATTTATAGATAGTCATACTATTGGTAAAGATAACGAAGATGATATTTTAGAAAAAATGATTTCAGAAAATATCGGAACGTTGGTAGAATTTGATAAAGAAAATTATATAGCAAAAATTTTATTTCAAAATCCTATACCTGAAAACATTTATAAAAAATATTACGATAAAACACCTATATATGAAGTTAGTTGAAATAGATGGCGTTCGGAAGAAGAAACGAAAGTTATTGAATACGTAGTTGAAAATTTTTTCTCAGACCATAAAGAGTCAAGGGGCGCGCTATGGGTTGGACTTAAATTTAAAGAAAAAATAAAAGACGGTGGCGTTGAGGTTGATTGTGTTCATGTTATAAACACTTATAAAGATTTAAAATATGAGAAGCCGTCTATTTCTGGTAAAATGGGTAGATTTGCTTTTTTTAGAGAGCCTTTAAAAAACAAAAAACTTAACGATATTGCGAAATCATTTATTAGTATGGTTGAAGCTAATTTAGACTTTTACAATAAAACTTGTGTAGACGGTTTTCAATTAACAATGGATGATGTCATAGAGCACCTTAAAAGGAATAATAAGAAATAATGAAATACGAAGTTGTTATAAAAGTAGGTACAGTTCTTATCGCAAAAGATAAATGCGAAATGAAACGAAACGCATCTGGAGACGCATTAGTTGTCGGTGAAGAATATCCCGTAAATTATGTAGATGCAAGAAATTTAGCGGTTGAATCAAAAATTGATAAAAATCATCTATTTAGTTTGGAAAGTGATGCGCATGAGTATTGGGGTAAATATTTTGATATTAAGAAACCATTATGTTAGAACAATCTTTCAAAAATAAACTTTCTCAACTTGCCGCGTATTTTCGCCATGAAGAGTTTTATTATAAGAATATTTATGACTTCGTATTGAACGAAGGTAAAATGTATGAAAGCAAGCCATTAACTCCAGAGGAACACAAATCTACTATGAAGCGAATTAAATCACTAAACGGTAAGTTTGCGCAACACCAGTGTTTTTACAATAGTGGTAGCTTAGCTATGAGTGATCTGAAAGGTAAAATTAAATACGTTGAGGGATTTATTTTTAAAAAGGATTTGGATATTCCTATCCTGCACGCGTGGAATGAAGTAAACGGAAAGGTAATTGACCTTACTATCATAAATAAATACGGGGAATTTACCCTTGGTTCATTTGAGGATGATATCGCATATTGCGGAAGTGTATTTCCTACGGCTTATATCAGAAAGATATTTTTATCAAAAAACTCCAGGAGCGTACTTAGCGATATTGCTAATCCTAATAAATTATGGCCAATCCTACATGATAAATTCACTGAAGAAAATATTAAATCATTATTATGAATATAATCGAAGCAATACAGCAGGCTGAAAACGGAGTTCTAATAACCAATAACTTTTTAAAATTCACTCATTCTTTTTTAAAGTATATGGGTAAAGGCGTTTTTTATCAATACGAATTAGTTGACGATAAGCCAGTTTATAAATACGAAGTACGTGATTTCTCAACCGCTTACGTTCTTAGCAATGGTTGGGAAGTTTTGCCAGTAAACTACTTTGAAAATGATAACGAGGAAATTATTAAACCTTCGTGTCAAACTTGTTATTATTCAGGTAATGGTAAACATAGTTGTGATAGGCACGTTAATAAATTGCAACCCGATTACTCAAAAGGAGTTGAATGCGCTTATAATAATCATGCACATTATCGCCCTTTCAAGACGGCAAAGTAAAAAAAAACAGTCAATTATTTGGAGTTCGAGTTATAATTAGTTAAATTTGTCAATAATTATGAGTGAAAAAAAATTAGATCCTATTATTCAGTCAAATGTCCGTATATTTAAGTATATGAACCGAGGACAAGAGCAGAAACTTGTAGATTGGAAAATAGATTTACTTCTCCATGATGATAAAAAAACAGTTCTTTCTTATCATAATGATTGGAAAAAATTAATGGAAGTTACGGATGAAATTGAAAAAGATGAATTAGTTTCTAATGTGATTGTTTCAAGTAAAGGAACAGAAATAAAGTTCGAAGCGGGTAAAGAGCATAATTTATTTGTGAAAGTGGGAGAAGGAATTGATAAAAAACAAGCTTGCTGGAGAACCGTTATAAAATATTTAAACAAAATTGAAAAACTAAAAGCATGAAAATAGCCACTATAACACTAGGAGATATTAACGGTACATCTACATCTTTGCCTGATAGACCAATTATAAAAGTAGCTCAACGTAATATGTGCATGAGTGCTGCTTTCTGGGCAAACATTAAATCTGGTAAATTCCCATATGTTTTTAACGAAGAAAAAAAGACTTTAGTTGAGGCTTCTTATAACGAAACTATGGATAATCTGAATAAGAGTAAAGGTATTGTTTACTGGATTACAGATGAAGAGTTCCCGGAAGTTAATGAAACTATGAAAGATATTGCGGCTACCGAGGAGTTAAGACAATCTTATTTAAAGAAAATAGAAAAATTCAAAAAATAAAAAAATGACTATACTAGATTTACCTATTTTATCGAAAATTGAAGCTCATTGGCTTAGTTCAAAGCCTCTTGACAGCAAATTTGCTACAGCTATTCAAGAAACTGATTTTTACTTGGAAACAAGACGTATTAATCCAGATTGGTGGACCATGCACGAAAACAAATTAGCTCAATTATTAAAATTTAATGCAGGTAAACCAGCTGTCATTAAAGAATCAGCTATTGAACAATATGGTCAAGATGTAATTGATAATGCTCAACGATATATGACTATTATCATAAACAGAAGTAATATTCAGCCTATAGCTTTACAATATGCTGCTATCGCTTGGTTTATAGACCAAATGATTGATATTGATAAAACTAAAGAATTAAATAATTGGGAATGGACAGTAAAGGAAGCAAAGAAAACAGAAGTAAAGAAAACAACCTAATATACATTTATACAATCGTAGAAGCTCAGTCAGTTTTAGATCTAGTAAGGTTAACAAATTTAAAAACTAAAAAGGGGTGGAAATGTCTTGGTGGAATGTGTTTCATTAGTTTACCTGATACGGAATACCCGTTTTGTCAATCTATGTACAGAATGGATAAAGTAGAAGAAAAAAAGGTTGAAAAAAAATTTACAGCATTCCCTTATGAGGGAGGAAAAACAGAAGCTTTACCAGTAGAACAACCAACCCCACAAGGTAATTCTCCGTCTGTAGATTATGTAGATTATAGAAAACCAGTTTTGAAACCAGTAGCTAAAAAAACTGCTTTTAAAAAAAGATTTGCCGCGAACCATCCTTTGAAAAAAAATAAATAATGGCTGAAGAAACTAAAATATCGGATTTGTTTGACGATGTAGATAAATCTGAACAGTTAAATTCTCTTATTACTGCGTTAACTGAATGCGGAAAGGATTATGCTAAATCAAATAACTCGACTCCAAGAGAAAATAGCTTATACCATTGGTTAGAGAAAGAATCTAAAGTTAATATTGTAGTAAAACTCGTTAATAAGTTAAATGAATTGGGTTTTGATATTGTAAAGAAAAGTAGTGAGTAAAGAAAATGATATAAAACAAGGTAAAGTTTGCCCTTATTGTTTAAATAATACCGAGTACGTTGATAGTAAAGAGGTTTATAGAGATAAAATTGGTAAAAAGGAGGGTATGATTTATGTATGCCGGCCTTGTTCTGCTTACGTGGGAGTTCATAAAGGTACTGATAATGCACTTGGTAGATTAGCTAATGCTGAATTAAGGGAAGCTAAAATGGAAGCCCATCATTGGTTTGATCAGATTTCCAGGACTGGAATAATAAATGAAGTATGGCCAGTTTTTATAAAGGGGATTAGTAACAGGTCAAAATCTTATTTATGGCTCTCTCGACACTTAGGTTTAATAACAGAAGATTGTCATATTGGAATGTTTGATGTTGATACGTGTTTAAGGGTTATAGAGGTTTCTAAAAAAGCAATAGATAATCATAAATATGGAATGCCGACCAGACCTCCAGAAATTGATAAAGAATTTTTTAAAGATTAATAAAAATAAATGAAAACAATAGGCTGCTTTTTATTGGTTTTAATTGGGATAGCAATATCGGTTACTCTTCCGGTTGCAATCATCTATACAATAAACGAATTATTCTTTTGCTGCATAGAGTACAGTATTAAATCATATGTTGCCGCAAGCCTTTCTATAGCTAGTTTATGCTTTTTATCACTATTTATTTCAAGTAAAATACATAATTTCAAAAAAAATACAAATGACGACAGCAAGTAAAGTAATTAATGACAGGCTATTAATTCTTGATAATTTTATCGAGAAAACAGCCAATAGTACAGAACCATCTGATTTACACCATAGAGGTGAAGCCCTGCGTGCTAAAGAATTATTTAGTCAACTTCAGTTAGCTATTGAAGAACATACTAATTTAACAAATAATGGAGCTACGGATCCTGAAATTATGTTAGAATTAACTGATAAAATAAAAGAGCTTGCAGGTTCTACTATGATTCCTCTTGTTGAAAGAAATAAGCAAATTATTGATAATTATAAAAAGAACATAGAGTCTTTTTCTCAAAAGAAGATTGAACTGGAGGAGTTTATTAATCTTCATTCTAGCGGACCATTCCCTGCAAATTACGAAAGCGCCAAAGCTGAATTAGATATCGTTGATAAAACAATGATTGATTACGATAAGGCTAAAAAAGACACGATTGAATATCTTTTTGAATATGAAAAAGCCCTGGAGGAAATTACAAAATTAGTTATGGGAACTTCTGTTTCTGAAATTATAGAAAATACAATACAAGAAGCTAATCCTCATACCGAAGTGCCTATTCGAGAAGAAACCTCTCAGGCAAATCAAGAAGTTACAGATTCTCAAGAAGATTCTCAAGATAATCAATCTTTAGAAGGTAACGGAGTTAAAGTTTACGATTAATTAATAACCATAAAATATACTGAATATTAACACGTTACGCAATTTAACTAAAATAAAAATACAGTTTATTTGTATTACATTTCTAAAGTTTGTAAATTTGCATTATATATTTTTAATTGAACGAATTAATGAATAACGAGGAAGTAAAGACAACGAAAACAATTAGAGATTTTCCTGTTAACAAGGTTTCACCATTTGGTAAATCAGTTCATGTAGCTGAAGGAAATTCATTTTCTGTAAATGTTTCACCTAAAGATGATGAAACTTCTTTTTCAAGAAGTTTAACTGGTATCCAATATATTACTAAAAAAGAGGCTATTGATTTAATTGGAGATGTTCTTAAAGATAAATTAGGAATTACCAAAGGCTCCGTGAATGTATTCAAATACCTTTATGAGAAATTAGAAAATAGCGACGGCCTTACAGAGGATTTAGGAATGAATATTAAAGTTGATTTTGATGACTGTAAGGATGTTTGTGGATATACATCTACCCAAAGTGTATGGTACGCATTAGCTGAATTATTAGATAAAAATATTATAGCTCGTTCTTTAGTTCCAGCTGTTTACTTTTTAAATCCAAATTTCTTTCAGCCGGCAGAAACAATTGTTGTATCCGAATATTATAAAATTAAAGCGTAAGATTAATGTCAGACGTAAAAGAAGAAACAAAACCATCGCCTTTTGAAATGGCTCTTGAAAACGTTTCAACTCATATTAAATTATATAGAGATGCTGACCCTAATGACGGAAATACAATGGTTGAGTGCTTGCAGCAAATAACAGCTACATTATTTTACCTAGAAAAAGAAAGGGCTGTCTTCCAGGATCAGTTTCAGAAAAGAATAAATGAATTAATAATAGAGGGAAAATCTGTTAGTAGAGCTGAAAATGTAGCTCATGCTGAAATACCTCAAATGTACTTGTTAAGACGTGTTATGGATAGCGCTTATAAATGCTGTGATGCCATAAGAACAAGTGTAAGCTGGTTAAAAAGTGGTATAACTAATGTTTAAAAATATGAGAAAAAGTATTTTTTTAGAAAACTATAAGGGTTATAATCTACATAAAATAGATGAAAACGGTCCGTGTCCTGGAGGTATCGCTTGGGGCGATAATGGCGGATGGTTAGCTTGTGTTTTTGATACGATTGAAACAGCAAAGTACTTTATCGATACAAAACATAAGGATAACGATAATTCATTAAAAAAAGAAAAGAGACTTACACTATATACCGAAGATTTTTACGATTTAATATGTAAATGTAGAGATAAAGCAATCGTATTAAATAACGGATATGTTTCTATGGAAATTGTGAACGAATTTGAAATAAAAAAATGAGCAAATTACCCGAACTTATAAAGCCTAAAAAGCCTATAGAACCTAATCTTAAAGATTATATCAGTTCCGCTGTTTCTATGGCAGGAATGACTAAAGAAGAAGTGGAAGCTATTCCATACATAAGGGATTCTAAACAATACCAAAAGGATAAGGCTAAGTACGATGTAGACATAGAACTGTACGAACAAAGAAAGTTGATCCGATTCATTAAAAATGCAGATGAAAAACTTATACTTAAAAAGTACAAAATATTAGAAATAAGCAAAATTCCAACAAAAAATTTAAAACCAAACAGAGTAATTTTTGGAGAAAAATGAGAACAGTATTTGTAATTTGGGCTGCTTATGTAGTGTTAATGATTTCGTGGTATTTAGTAGCTGAAAATCAGGTAGTAGATAAAAAAAGTAACTCAATTCAAATTCAAACAGATTCTATTGAGTCGGCTTTATATTCAACTGTAGAATACGCTTATTTCGAGGGCCAAAAAGATGCCTTAAATGGTGACTGGCGAATTGAAAAAATAGATACTTGTTATTTCTGGGTAAAAAGCTGCTGGGATAATAATCGTCCAGTTATATATAATCCCTCTTGTAAATGAAAATACAAATAGAAAGAAAAGAAATAAAACTTGAAATTGTTGATTTAAAATTTCCAATCTACTCTTATATTGAAGAAAGTGATTGTACTATTTATACAAAATTGACAAGAACGAAATTTGAACAAATAAAAGTTGGACATTCCGAAGTAACAGTAACTAGTTTTAAGTCTAACAATAAGTCAATAGCAGAAATATGGCTTAATAACAAATGTGACTGGAAACAATTTCAAGAAGGCGTAAGGCGATTAAATAAGTACTGATAAAAACAATGGAAGCAAAAATTAAACGTAAGAGAAAAACAGCTAAACCTGAACCTCCAGTATTAGTATATTCAACCGCCGTAAAACATTCAAAACAGAAACCTGATGATAGTTTTTTACATATACTGCATAACCCACAAAGTAAGTGATAAAAAATATGTTGGTAAATTTAATAGAGATATTAAATTATTTGAAAAATATTACGGTAGTGGTAAATTAATAAAAAGGGCTGTAAAAAAACACGGACAAGATTTATTCTATAAAGAAATACTTGAAGAGTGTTTTGATAAAGAAACCTTAAATGAAAGAGAGAAATATTGGATATATAAATTAAATACAATACAAAATGGTTATAATTTAATAAAAGGTGGGGACGGAGGAGACACCTCTAAATTTATTGATTATAATAATGAGTATTACAAAGAAAAGAAAAAAATTATAGCTGAAAATTATTGGAAAAATATTAGTGATGAAGATAGGAAGATTAGATCTGAAAAAGTTAAGGGAGATAAAAATCCTATGTACGGAAAAGAGGGTTTCTGGAAAGGTAAAAATATAAATACAAACAAAAAAAGAAAACCAAGATTTAAAGAAAAAAACTCGAACTGGAAAGGTGGTAAAACTTTTTGTAAATGTGGGACTAAAATAAATAGCGGTGCAAAATCTTGTATTAAATGTAGAGATACATCTGGTGAAAATAATCCATTTTATAATAAAACACACAGTCAAGAATTTAAAGATGATTTACGCGATAAAAGATTAGGTAAATACAATGGAAATCAAGAGAAGGCTTTACTTATTGACGGAAAAGAATATAAATCACTAAGTTCCGCTGCTAGAGAATTAAAAGTAGTTGTTGGCACTATATTATTTAGATTAAAAAGCAAACACTTTACAGAATATAATTATAAATAATTAAAGTTATTAACAAACTCAAAAAAATAGCTAAAAAATTTGACAAAAGAAATTTATTAGTTATTTTTGTGTCCATAAAGCACATAATTTATGAAAAGAAATATTTTTGTTTTTGACGTAGAATCTACAAGTCTTCATGGTAAAGGTTTTGCCGTTGGGGTTATTGTTGTAGATTGCGCAACACATAAAGAGGTGGATAGCTTCGAGCTTAAAAGTCTTGAGGGTGAAAAAGGTTCATCTGACTGGGTAAAAGAAAATGTATTACCACATTTACAAGAAATGCCTACGGTTGAAACTGATAGAGAGCTGAGAGACCAATTTTGGGATTTTTATGTAAAACATAAAGAGACAAGTTATATCTGGTCAGATGTTGCATATCCAGTAGAAACTAATTTCTTAGAGTCAATCTTCAATGATGATCGAGAAAAAAGAGAGTTCGAAATGCCTTATCCTTTATTAGACGTAAGTTCACACGTTAATGTAAACATTGATAGAAATGAATTTACTAATATCAAAGGATTAAGAAACACCGCTCTGGTATTGGATTTAAGATAATCTCAATAATTTCTATTGTTGCGTTAATAGTTTGCGGAATTTCACACGTTTAAGTTTATGAGTAGTAAAGATAAAAATAAAAGAGTTCCATTGGTTATGCCCTATATTGGCAGAGGTACTGGAAAAACTATAACCGTTTATAATGGCGGTAAAGTTGTTGAGAAAAAAAGTATCGTAACTAAATCTTCTCCTATAAAAAAAATAGTTAAAGCCAAAAGAATTATTTCGGCTACGGCAGAAAATATTAAAAAAGCTATACTCAACAAAGATACTTTTGATGTTGTACCAACTGCAAAAAACGGTATGGTTATCAAAATACAAACTAAAAAACAAACAACCCTACGTCCAGGCTGGAAAGAAGTAAAACCCACAAAACCAAAGGTTAAAAAGCCTTTATCAGATGATGCTGTAAAAGCATTGATGGCAGAGGGTGTTATGGGGTTGTTAGACTATGTACAGGCTATATCTCAATTAGATTCTGTTATTATAATGAAAAACAATGCCGTTAAAGCAAATAAAATGGAAAAAGCAGCTAATCTTAGAACTCAAAAGATACCCTATTCCGTTTGAAAAGCATAGAAAAAAGGCTAGGTAAAATAAGAATGAAACTTTTAAACTTTTAAAAACTAACCATATGACAATAGAAGTATTACGTAGCCCTTTATCTAAAGGCGAAAAGAATGAAAAAGAAGATTCAAGGGTAATTGAAATTACTGAGTCTGTAGATAACAGAGGTATGAAACCTGATGTATATCTTGGTATTTATAAAACAGCCGGCAAAAGACAAAAGCAAGTTATTGTTGAGGATTTTTTCCTAAATACAGATGTTGCTAGAGCTATAGGACGAACTCTCATAAATGTAGCTAATCAAATTGATAAAAAAGCAGTTATCGCTGATTTATCTAAAATGACAAAAAAACCTATTTCTAAAAAAGAGTCAGATTTAATTGGCAAGGTCGTTAAAAAAGTAAATAAAAGTAACGCGAAAACAATTGAAAAAGCAGGAAAAGCAGTTAAATGTGTTATTGGCGAAAAATCTAAATGTAAAGTGGTTGCTAAAAAAGCAACTAAAAAAAGCAAGTAATTATGGATGTAGTTGGATATGCCGAAATTAAAAAGGACG
>ERZ650308.1800-NODE-1800-length-10827-cov-12.941051_pt1 | contig 10827 bp, 11 predicted proteins | sample MGYA00376244_ERZ650308 | MGnify/ENA primary metagenome ERZ650308 (study PRJEB26733, sample SAMN07839295) | wastewater metagenome | biome: small river; feature: stream; material: water | place: USA: North Carolina | collected 2016-04-26 ...
GCAAAGAATTTATTTATAAGTATAACGATGGAAAGTCCAAAATAGTATATCCCTTTCGGGAGTCTGCAAAGTTAAGATTTTGGAGGCAATAATACAAATAAAGCCTAGAATACCCTTGGATTTCGCTTTTTGGAAATATTTATACCCAAAATGGTGTTTTTTTATCATTTATCGACGGCCTGGATTTATCTTCGCGGCATGATAGATTTTAGATCTGATACCGTTACCAAGCCCACCCCAGCCATGTTGGCCTATATGCAATCTGCACCAGTGGGCGATGATGTGTTTGGAGAAGACCCAAGTATCAACAGTTTAGAGGAAAAAACGGCCAAAATGTTCGGATTTGAAGCTGGTTTATTCTGTCCTAGTGGCACCATGACCAATCAATTGGCTATCAAAACCCATACTCAGGCCGGAGATGAAGTCATTTGTGATGAAATTTCTCATATATATCAATATGAAGGTGGCGGTATTGCCTTTAATTCAGGTTGTTCTGTGCGCTTATTGCATGGTAACAGAGGGCTTTTGACTGCTGAACAAGTGCAGGCAGCAATCAATCCAATAGACGTTCATAAGCCAATCACCAGTTTGGTAAGCCTGGAGAATACCAGTAACCGTGGAGGTGGTGCTTGTTATGATTTTAATACTTTTTATGAAATCCAGAAGATTACTAAGGCCAACCAATTGGCACTCCATTTAGATGGAGCAAGGGTATTCAATGCCATTGTTCATAAAAAAGAACAAGCTGCAGATTATGGAAAGGTATTTGATTCTGTTTCTGTTTGCTTAAGTAAAGGATTAGGTGCCCCGGTTGGTAGTGTTTTAGTGGGATCTATTCCTTTTATTAAAAAAGCCAGAAGATGGAGAAAGGTTTTTGGTGGCGGGATGCGTCAGGCGGGTTATCTAGCCGCAGCTGGTATCTATGCTATTGAAAACCATGTGGAGCGTTTAGCAGAAGATCATTTACATGCCATCGCATTAAAAGAAGCTTTAGAAGCTAAATCATTTGTTGATCATGTTTTACCAGTTGAAACCAATATAGTGATTGCCGTAATGACCGGAACATACACACCCGCAGCTTTTGTTCAAGCCTTAAAAGAACAAAATATATTGGCTTATGTGATGACCCCTACTCAAGTCAGATTTGTTTTACATCTTGACATCTCCCCCGATGATTTATCCAAAACGATTGAAACAATTCAAAAAATTAAGTAGCAAAGATTAGAATATAAAATTATGTTAGAAAGAATAAATCCAACCACCACACAAGCATGGTTTGTGTTGAAAAAACATTTTGAAGAAGAGATGAGCCGTAGACAAATGAAAGATTTGTTTGCTGCAGACCCCAATAGATTTGAAAAATATTCTATCAAAAATGACGGCGTATTATTTGATTATTCAAAGAATATTATTTCAGATAAAACCATTCAATTGTTATTTCAATTGGCTAAAGAATGTGGATTAGATAAAGCCATTGATGCACAGTTTTCTGGAAAAGCAATTAATGAAACTGAAAACAGAGCTGTTTTACATACTGCACTAAGAAACTTTAGTGACAGTCCTGTTTTATTGGATGGGAAAGATGTGATGCCTGAAGTTAAATCTGTGTTACAACAGATGAAAACTTTTTGTAACAAAGTTCACCAAGGCGAGCACAGAGGATACACAGGAAAAAAAATTACAACGATTGTAAATATTGGTATTGGTGGAAGTGACCTTGGCCCTGTCATGGTTACTGAAGCTTTAAAGCCTTATTGGATAGATGGTATACAAACTTATTTTGTAAGTAATGTGGATGGAACGCATATAGCTGAAACTTTGAAAAAAGTAAATGCAGAAGAAACATTATTCTTAATCGCTTCTAAAACTTTCACGACACAAGAAACCATGACCAATGCGCATACAGCTAGGACTTGGTTTTTGGAGCATGCAAAAGAAGAGGCACATATTGCAACCCATTTTGTTGCTTTAAGTACCAACGAAAAACTAGTGAACGCATTTGGCATCAGTAGTCAAAATATGTTTGAATTCTGGGACTGGGTTGGTGGACGTTATTCCTTATGGAGTGCCATTGGATTGTCTATAGCTTTAACGATTGGTTACGATGCCTTTGAAGACCTATTAAAAGGAGCGCATGAAGCTGATGTGCATTTTAAAAATACCCCTTTCGAAAAAAATATACCAGTGATCATGGCATTATTAGGCATCTGGTATACTAACTTTTTTGGTGCGCAAAGTGAAGCCATCCTACCCTACGATCAATACTTACACCGTTTTGCAGCCTATTTCCAACAAGGCAATATGGAGAGCAATGGTAAATATGTAGATCGCAATGGTACCACTGTGAATTATGCAACTGGTCCTGTTATCTGGGGAGAGCCAGGCACCAATGGTCAACATGCATTTTATCAATTGATTCATCAAGGAACACTAGTGATCCCTTGTGACTTTATTGCACCAGCAAAAAGTCACAATCCTATTGGTGACCATCACGCTAAATTATTAAGTAATTATTTTGCACAAACAGAAGCCTTACTAAATGGTAAGTCAGAAAAAACAGTTGTTGAAGAATTAAAAGCTGCTGGCAAATCAGAAGCTGAAATTGAATTCTTAGCACCCTTTAAAGTTTTTGCAGGCAATAAGCCAACCAATTCTTTCTTAGTAGAAAAAATCACTCCACCTACTTTAGGTTTTTTAATCGCATTGTATGAGCAAAAGATATTTACACAAGGGGTTATTTGGAACATCTTTAGTTTTGACCAATGGGGTGTTGAATTAGGGAAGCAGTTGGCTAACCAAATCTTACCAGAATTAGGCGATAGTCAACCTGTTACAGGACATGACAGTTCAACCAATGGATTGATCAATCAATACAAGTTATGGAAAGCATAAGATTCATTGAACCTAAAGACAATGTGGCACTAGCAGCAGTGATACGTGCAGCATTAACCGAATTCGGAGCCAATAAACCTGGTACTGTCTATTTTGATCCTACCACAGACCAATTGTTCCAATTATTTGAAACACCAGGTTCGGTATATTATGTAGCAGAAAAAGACAACGAAATTTTAGGAGGTTGTGGCATTTTTCCAACAGTTGGCTTACCTGATAAAACATGTGAGTTGGTGAAACTCTATCTAGCACCTTCTGCTAGAGGAACAGGTTTAGGAAAAGCACTCATGTTAAAAGCGATGGCATGGGCTAAAGAAGCGGGATACGAACAGGTTTATCTAGAAACCATGCCTGAATTATCCAATGCAGTGACCATGTATGAGAAATTGGGCTACAATAGATTAACTAAAGCATTGGGCAACTCTGGCCATGATGGTTGCAGTATCTGGATGCTTAAAGCCTTATAATTTCATTACCACTTATCTACTTCCTCATTACTTAAATTATCACCACTAGATGCAGGAGTGCTAGTTGAAGCATTTGCTTCAGTAGCAACAGGCGTTACAGGTGCTTCAAAAATTGGAGGAGTTACTTCATTGACAGAGGTAGTATATTCTACGCTCGGCGCAGTGGGCGCCGGAATGGTACCGTTTTCATCAGCTGCGTTCGCAGCTTCATACTCATGATTGAATGCGTCAAAATCAAAATCAGGCATCAATTCTGTTTTGACATAATCCAAAGAATCTGTCAAAGCCTTTAAAAATTTATTGAAGTCTTCTTTATATAAAAAGATTTTATGGCGGTCATATCCATTATCATCAAACCTTTTTCTACTCTCAGTAATTGTTAAAAAATAATCATTCGCTTTAGTCGCTCTTACGTCAAAGAAATAAGTTCTTCTTTTTCCAGCACGGATTTTTGAACTAAATACACTCTCAATTTTTTTGTCGTTGTTTTCGTATTCCACAATATCAATTTTAGTTAATTATAATCTATGGCTAAAATATAAAATGTTTATGAAAATTTAAAATTTTAAATGAGATTTAAAAAAATACACTACAAACGATACTATTGTTGGTTTTGACTCAATTGTGTATGATACAATTCGGCATATAACCCCTGTTTTGCTAACAAACTTTCGTGTGTTCCTGATTCAGCAATATGTCCATCCTCTAAATAAATAATTAGATCAAAATGGAAATTAAAAAATATTCTATGTGTAATAAATAATGCAGTTTTACCCTGCATGAGTTGACTCAAATTATTTAAAATTGTCTTTTCAGTATTGGCATCCACCGCACTAAGGCAGTCGTCAAAAATGAATAAATCAGGTGCCTTAATCAATGCTCTAGCAATAGAGATCCTTTGTTTTTGTCCCCCACTTAGGGTTGTACCTCTTTCTCCAACCATCGTGTCAAAACCAGCAGGAAGTTGTTCAATTTCATTCAAAATATGCGCTGATTTGGCTGCAGCTTTTATGGCATCATCAGAAGACACCACACCAAATTGAATATTGTTTTTAACAGAATCGCTAAATAAAAACACATCCTGTTGAACATATCCAATACGTTTTCTCAAGGATGTGAAATCAATTGATTCAATGGGCAATCCATCCACCTTCACCTGCCCAGCATTCACATGATACATTCTATTTAATACCTGTGCGATACTTGATTTACCTGAACCAGTTTTGCCAAGGATCAATACTTTTTGACCAGCTTGAATATCCAATGTAAAATTACTCAAAGCTTTAATGCCTGAATGAGGATAGATAAAATCCACCTCCTTGAATTGGATATCCCCTTTTATTTTATCAATTTTTTGTGTGCCCTTATTTTGAATCTTTGATTCGATCAATAAAAATTCATTCAACCTCTTTTGTGAAGCTGCTGCTCTTTGAATCATACTTGCAGTCCAACCAATCGCACTCACTGGAAAAGTCAACATGTTAATGTAAATCACAAACTCCACTATGGTACCAATCTGACTTGGATCTTTTATTGCCTGTAATCCACCTAAATAGATGGTTAATAAAGTACTTAATCCAATCATCAAAGCCATTGTAGGGGTATAAAAAGCTTCTACCTTAGCCAAACTCACCGCGTTTTTTCGGTACAATTCACTATTGGTTTTAAAGAATCCCAACATGGCTTTTTCTTGGACAAAAGATTTAATGACCCTTATGCCAGAATAAGATTCTTGTGCATTGGTCGTTAGATCCGATAATTGTCCCTGAATTTCCTCACTCTTTTTATTGATGATGCTATTCACTAAATAAATAGTGATGGCTAAAATCGGAAGCGGAGAAAGTACATATAAACTAAGACGTACATCTTTTGAGAACATATTGTACAAACAAAACCCGATTAAAGAGATCAGGTTGATTAAATACATCAAAGAAGGTCCTGTATACATTCTTACCCTACTTACATCTTCTGTGATACGACTCATTAAATCGCCCGTACTGTGGGTCTTATAAAATTCGGTATCAAGTGCTTGATAATGTTGGTATACCTGGTTTTTTTGGTCATATTCAATATGCCTACTCATAACAATTATGGTCTGACGCATAAAAAACATGAATACACCTCTTAAAATAGCCAATATCAAAATGGTGATACTACAAAAAGTAATCAACCAGCCAAAACTGAAATGATAGTTATCGCTGATTCCCGCAATGGCCCTAATTAATAAGTCATTGGGAACCCCCGAAACTGGCTTTCCACCTGGTAGTTTCGCCTGAACCAAACCCACCACATAACCAGTAATTTGAGGGGCTAAAACAGCCAAATAATTGGTTGCAATAACCAATACGATACCTGTAAAAAAACGAAATCTATATTTCCAGAAAAATTGATTTAAAGCAGCTAATTCTCTCACTTGGTCCTTTTTTGTAAAGATACATGGTAGTCAATTAATTAGAACTATTGAATTCACGAATAAATTGCCCATTTTTTTGCAAAATTGGTTTTCCCTTCCTACATTTGCCGCGGAGAGATGGCAGAGTGGTCGATTGCGATAGTCTTGAAAACTATTGACTGTAACAGGTCCGGGGGTTCGAATCCCTCTCTCTCCGCCAAAAGCACAAAAAAACCACGTATTACGTGGTTTTTTTGTGTCCAGATACGAGCCAAACTCGTTTGAGCGAAGTAGATGGGCACAAAAAACAGCGGCGAAGCCGCAGGTTTTTGAAATCTTTTGGGACACCCAAATGGATGCCGGAGTGTAACGACGGCCATCCTTAGTAAATCCCTAAACAACTAATTTCTTCTTAGCTTTTGATTTCAATGTATCATTTTTGACAAATTCTTCAATCGATATAAATTTAAATACTGGGGCTACTCCAAAAGCCAAGCACAATTCAAAAAATTTGCTCATTTTATGGTCATAATTCCCATTAAGCAGTTGAGAAACATACCCTTTTGTAACACCAAGGTAATTAGCTAATTGAGTTCTATTCATATTGTTTTCTTGCATAAATTTTTCTGCCAATTGATAAAGATCAATTTTATAGTTTGTATCCCAATACTCAACTGATTTTATTAATTCTTCTTTTTTCATTTTGTTTCTTTTAAGTAACTAATATATTGCTGTTTAAGATTTCTAAATTTTACAAAGTCTTGTTTCTGCGTATTCTTATACCCTCCTAGAATGATTAGCTTGCCATGTTTAATTTTAATCAAATACAATCTTAAATTATTCGCTTTAACCTCATATTCTTTTATAATATCTTTTTTTCTAGAAACTTCTTTAAACATTGTTTGTGGCAAAGATTCATTATTTATAACCCTATTAAGGATAGTCATTAATCTTCTGAAGCTAGATTTATCTTTAGCCTCAAGATTATGTTCAAAATAATCTAGTTGTCCAACAGGATTAAGGTGCGTTTCTTTAATGATATAGAGTTGTTCTATAATCTGAATACCATTTATTAGGGTCACCCTTTCAGTAGTAAATATAATCATAAATGTTTAGTTTAAGCTAAACTTTATAAATATATATTTTTTGACATTTATAAAGTAGATAATAATAATAATAATAATACCTATTTAAAGTATATATCAATTAAGTATTAATACTACGAAATAAAAAAGGCCACCCACAGGCAGCCTTATGAAAATTCATATTAATAGGGATTATTGCACCCCAACACCGTAGAAATTAACAGTTTTGATTAAGTTATCACTTAAGAAGATCGTTGCATTCTTAGTAAAATTCCCCATCGTAGCGCCATTGAAACCTAAAGTCACAATTGTTTTTTGACCAGGCGCAATTACTGTATTTGCTTCAAATTTAGGCGTTGTGCAACCACAGCTTACTTGAACATTGTTTAGCGTAATAGGTGCAGCACTGATGTTTTCAATAGTCACATTAAATTCAGTAGGCTTGCCGTAAGGAATATTACCCATGTTGTAACTGTCATTGGTAAACTTCAATACCTTAGTGATGTCTTTTTGTACTTGTGCCGTTGGTGTAGTAGGTTTAGTTTGTGCATTTAAGAAACTTAGTCCTAAAAACATAAAAACAAAGGTTAGATTTTTCTTCATGATACTTCTATTTATTTATAAAATTTAAATTAAGCAACTTTCACTTTCATTATTAATTTTCTGATCCTGCCCTCTCCGATCATCGGCGCATGTACATCGTCTGGGAAATAAATTCCAAATTGGCCTGGATGTAATTTGAAAAAATGATCTGGTGCATCTTCAAAAAATAACACATCCTTTTCTTGATTGTATGTTCCTCTTGGTTCAACACAAGTGCTTCTAGATTTCCAACCCACGGTCTCAACACCATTAAAACATACTTGAATGTCTATATAGGTATTATGACATTCAAAGTCGGCACATGATTCCATCATAGACATGCCATCTTCATCTGCAATGATAGTGATGATATTTTTTCCATCTACTTCTTTCTTACCAACTGGCATACTATCAAACTTGGTATTTAAGATATAATCAAATGCAGCAGCAAATCTTGGATGCACTGATACATACTTGTTCAATTGAGTTAATTCGTCTAATATCATTCGTTAATTTTTTCTACTACTAATAAATCTTCCAAGTCAATATTCATAGGCAATTGGCCCACTTTCACAATCGCGCGCTTTCCTTTAAAACCAATCACTTCGCCCACTTGGTAATTCTTCTTTAATTTCACCGTCGAGCCTACTTCAATAGGCCCTGCACTTTCTTTATATTGCTTATCTACTTTTTTAGCCAACTTATTAATCACAATGGCATCGTTCTTTTTGAAGAGTAAATTGTACAATGTCTTCATCACTTCTTCTTTCTTATCCGACTTCTTATAATCCAAAGCAATTTGCTTCAAATTACGCTCCATCTCTTTCAAATAAGTGAACTTGGATTCTGCCACCCTATTTTGTTCTTTTAAAAGCTCCACCTGTTGTACATGCTTTTCTTTGTTCAAAGTTTTATTCAACTCTAGCTTAAGTGCATCGTTCTCTTTAATTAACTTATGTAATTCCTTACGCTCTTTTTGCACCAATTGTAAATCCTGCTCTGTCCTATTCAATAACTTATCCAGTTCAAAATGATGCGTGTCCACTAATTTTCTTGCGCGATTGATTAAATGGGTAGGCAAACCAATTCTTTCTGCAATCGCAAATGTATAGGAGCTTCCAGGTTTCCCTATCACCAACTGATACAATGGTTCTAATTTCACTTCGTCAAATTGCATGGCTCCATTCACAATACCTTTATTATGATTCGCCATCACTTTTAAATTCAAGTAATGCGTTGTCACAATACCTTGCGCATGTTTATGTGAAAGCTCTTCTAAAATCACTTCGGCGAATGCACCTCCTAAATGAGGATCGGAACCACTTCCTAATTCATCTATAAAAAACAAAGTCTTCCCGTTCGCATTTTCAATAAAGTACTTCATATGCGTCAAATGACTGCTATAGGTACTTAATTCAAATGCTAAATTCTGTGTATCACCTAATTGAATGAATAATTGTTTGTAAATACCCATTTGAGAATCGGGATGAACTGGCACCAATAAACCAGACTGCAACATCACCTGATTCAAACCCAGGGTTTTCATGGACACCGTCTTACCACCCGCATTGGGTCCACTGATAATCAAAATTCTTGCCTCGTCATCTAATTCCAAATTAACAGGAATCGTTTTCTTCCCCGACACTTTATTGTACATGTACAACAAAGGATGGTATGCTTGAATTAAATGGGATGTGGCTTTATTTTCAACCACGGGCAAATGCGCATTCATGTCAATAGCTAACAATGCCTTGGCTTTGATAAAATCGTATTGACCCACTATTTCCAAATAGCCCATCAATAAACTTGAATAGGGCGCTAACTGTGTCGTTAATTGTCTTAAGACCCTTTGTACTTCCTTGGTTTCGTCCTGCTCTAAACTAAATAACTCATTATTCAATTCAATAGTTTCTTCAGGTTCTATGAATGCCGTTTTGCGACTATCACTTTCTCCATGCAAAAATCCTTTTACTTGTCGCTTGTATTCAGAGAAAACCGCCACCACACGACGACCATTGCTAAAACTCTCATCGATATCTGCTGTGTAACCAGACTTTGCGAGTCTTCCCAATACTTTTTCAAAGATCCTTCTTAGCTCCTGTCGCTTTTTATACAATTGCGCACGAATCTTTGCCAACTCCTCGGAAGCATTGTCTTTCACCAAGCCTCTGTCGTCTATAATATCATCAATTGAATCAATGATGGTTTTTTCAAAATAACTATCTGCCACCACTTCATATAAATGGCTATAGGCTGCTTTACGTTCCGCATCAAACCATTTAAATATTTGTCCCAAATGGTCCACCAATCTTCTAATCAATAACCATTGTTCTCCAGATAATTGTGCCCCTGGGATGCCCAATAGTTTTACATCCTTTCGTATATCTAAAATAAAATCGCTTGGAAAATATTGATTGGCTTGCTTAATGTACTGGTATTCCTGGGTTTGCTTTAAAGCTGTTTGGATATACTTTAAATGGGTATGTATCCGCATGGCTTCCACCTGCTCCTTTCCGATAGTGGATTGACAGTAATTCAATAAGATAGCTTTGATCTTATCAAATTCTAGTTGTGAAAGGGCGTTGTCAGGATATACTCGCATGGGCTGAATAGCTGCAAATTTAGTTAAATAAACATTAACAGCCTGAGAACAAATTGGGGCTTGAATTTGTTGTAATTTCAATGAATCCCTTTATATGAAAACATCCAAACATATCACCCTCCTTTTGTGCAGCGTCATGTCACTCTATGCTTGCGCACAAGCCCCAAAAAAACAACCCAAACAGCAAAAAATCAATATGGAAAATACACAAACAATCACATTAGGTTCAGGATGCTTTTGGTGTACCGAAGCGGTATATCAACGACTAGAAGGCGTTGTGAAAGTCACAAGTGGATACAGTGGTGGGCATATCGAAAACCCAACCTATGAGCAAGTATGTGATAAAACTACAGGACATGCAGAAGTTTGTCAGATTGTGTTTGACACCACTAAAATTAGTCTGGACGATATTTTATCTGTCTTTTGGAAAACACATGATCCAACCACACCTAATCAACAAGGTAATGACGTAGGGCCACAATACCGCTCTGCCGTTTTTTACCATAACGAACAGCAAAAGCTACTTGCATTAGATTATATCAAAGCTTTGGATGCGAGCAAAGCTTGGGATAAACCCATTATCACCGAAGTCACAGCCTTCAATAAATTTTATCCAGCAGAAGCCTATCACCAGAACTATTATAACAACAATACCAACCAGGGTTATTGCAGGTATGTGATTGGGCCAAAATTGGAGAAATTCGAAAAAGTATTTAAAGAGAAATTGAAAAAAGAGGAAGATTAGAAATTTTATATTTTAACTTAGGGATTCAATTATTTGAATCCCTAATCTTTTTATATGAAAAA
>ERZ650308.1801-NODE-1801-length-10824-cov-9.652335_pt1 | contig 10824 bp, 11 predicted proteins | sample MGYA00376244_ERZ650308 | MGnify/ENA primary metagenome ERZ650308 (study PRJEB26733, sample SAMN07839295) | wastewater metagenome | biome: small river; feature: stream; material: water | place: USA: North Carolina | collected 2016-04-26 ...
ATGCCCGCCACCGTTCCGTGCCCCTCCAGCCTGCCCGGCGCCGGTGACGCTGGTCGAGATGCCGCCGGCCACGCGCGGAGGGATCAGCGCGCGGATGCCGTAACCATCGGGCGCGCTGGCGGTTTCCGAATGAGCCGGCCCGCGATGCACGCCGTGACGAGCCGCAACATTGCCGCCATCGGCTATGAAGACGGCGCGCTCTACGTGCAGTTCAACGGCGCCGGCGGCAAGCCGGGAGCCACCTACAAGTACCCCGGTGTCGACAAGGCGATGTTCGACCAGATGAAGGCCGCCAAGTCCGCCGGGCAGTTTTTCCACGAGCACATCAAATCCCGCCAGTTCGAAAAGCTGGCTCACTGAGGAGACCCAAGATGGCCAAGAAAGTGTCGCCGGCCGCCCACGAGGGCAGCGCCGCGATGGAATCGTCCCGTGTCGAGCGCGTTGTGATTTCGCCGCCCAAGCTGCCGGTGGCGGAGTTCGCCCTGATGGGCACCGCGCCGCTGATGGTGTGCCGGTTTTCGGCCAAGGCGCTGACCAGCATTCGGGAAAAGCAGGAGATGGGCTCGACCTCGCGGAAGGGGGCGCAGCGCGCGGCCAAGAATTTCGACGCTGACTTCAACGGCGCGCGCCACGTCGCCCGCGAAGGCGGCTGGGATACCTTCAGCAACTTCTTCGGCGTGAAGTATGACCCGTCCGACCGCGTGATCTGGCTCTATCTGGTGGCGCTGCTGCTGGTGCAGCTCCAGGCGGCGCAGCTCCTGGCCAAGCCCCTGATGCAGATGTTGTTGACGCTGATTTCAAAGAGGTTGATGACAAGAAGTAATTCTGAAATCAGACATTCATTGACGTAGTTTTGATGTACTTAAATAACAAGTCGGCCTCGTGCCGACTTGTGTCATTCAGGTTGTTGAGAGGAATAGGCCGTGCCTAAAAGTAAACGCGATTTTTATGAAGTGCTGGGTGTATCAAAAGGTGCCAGCGACGAAGAGCTAAAAAAGGCTTATCGCAAGATGGCGATGAAACATCATCCAGATCGCAATCCGGATAGCAAAACGGCTGAAGCTCAATTTAAAGAAGTTAAGGAAGCCTACGAAACCTTAACTGACCCCAATAAGCGAGCTGCCTACGATCAGTACGGTCATGCTGGTGTTGATCCGTCGATGGGTGGCGGATTTGGAGGTGGCGGTTTCGGTGGCGGTGGATTTGCCGATGCATTCGGTGACATTTTTGGTGATATTTTTGGTCAAGGCGGCGGTCGCCAATCCGGCCCACAGGTCTATAAAGGCGCGGACTTGCGCTACAACATGGACATTACGCTGGAGCAAGCTGCTGAGGGATACACAACCCAAATTCGCGTACCAAGTTGGAGTAATTGCAAGCCCTGCCATGGCACTGGTGCAGAACCAGGATCCAAGGCAGAGACTTGTACCACTTGTAATGGCCATGGTCAGGTGCGTGTACAGCAAGGCTTTTTCTCGATGCAGCAAACTTGTCCCAAGTGCCGCGGCACTGGTGAGTACATTCCAAAGCCTTGCAAAACTTGTCACGGCACTGGAAAACATAAAGAACAAAAAACACTCGAAATCAAAATACCAGCGGGTATCGACGATGGCATGCGCGTGCGTTCTGTTGGTAATGGTGAACCCGGTATTAATGGTGGTCCATCAGGCGATCTCTATGTTGAGGTTCGCGTAAAACCACATAAAGTATTTGAACGTGATGGCAGCGATTTGCATGTTCAAATGCCAATCTCATTTGCAACTGCAACTATTGGTGGTGAGATTGAAGTGCCAACCCTTGCGGGGCGTGTTGAGTTTGAGATTCCTGAAGGTACTCAGACTGGTAAGACATTCCGTTTGCGCAATAAAGGTATTAAAGGTTTGCGCTCAACCTTAGTGGGTGATCTTTTTGTTCACGTATTGGTAGAGACTCCAGTAAAGCTGACCGATGAGCAGAAGAAATTACTGCAAAAGTTTGATGAGAGCCTAAAATCTGGTGGCGACAAACATAGCCCTCAGCAAAAGGGTTGGTTTGACGGTGTGAAGAGTTTCTTTAGCTAGAAATTGATGAGTCGGCTAGCTGGCAATTAGCCAGCAAAGCCGTGCTCTGGTCCGGGGAATTTCCCGGACTTCACTTCTCGTACGTAAGCCTTAATAGCGGCTTCTACAGAGTGGTGACCATCCATAAAGTTTTTGACAAACTTAGGTGGCTTACCTGGGCTAATGCCCAACATATCCTGAAGTACTAATACCTGACCAGAGCAATCTGGGCCAGCACCAATACCAATCGTTGGAATATGTAGTTCAGCAGTAATTCTTTCGCCTAGTGATGAGGGAATCGCTTCGAGTACAACCATTTGTGCACCAGCTTCCTGACAAGCAAGCGCTTGTTCGAGCATGACGCTAGCGGCATCTTTAGATTTACCTTGTACCTTGTAACCGCCCAAAACGTGAACGGACTGTGGCAATAAGCCTAGGTGTGCGCATACGGGAACGCTGCGCTCTACCAAGTAACGAATTACATCTACCTGCCACTCACCCCCGCCTTCCAGCTTCACCATATCAGCGCCTGCTCGCATCAAGATTGCAGCTGAATCTAGTGCCTGTACTGGATCTCCATAGCTTGCGAAAGGAAGATCAGCAATAACAAAAGCATGGGTATTGGCGCGGGCTACGCACTCGGTGTGATACGCGACTTGCTCTACGGTCACCGGCGTTGTGCTGGAGTGTCCTTGAATAACGTTACCTAATGAATCACCAATCAGAATAGTCTCAACCCCGCAGCGATTCAGTAATGCAGACATGGTTGAATCGTATGCAGTAAGCATAGAAATTTTTTCACCCTCAGCATGCATTGCGAGGAGCTTGGTGATTGTGATTGGCTTATCGCCTTGTAAGTAACCCATGGCGAGAGTTTAATGAATTAATGCGCCGATTGGCTATAAACGTCTTTTTCCCCGCAATTACAGTTCCTGCAGGGGAGTTTTTCAATTCTTTGGTGGGCAACATTCGGTAAATAGGCTTTGAGCTCACCCCATTGTGGCAAGAAGATTTCGGGGGCTATTTCCAGGAGGGGGAGGAGTACAAATGAACGCTCAATGATTTTGGGATGAGGGAGCATCAGCTCCGTCTCATTTTGAGTCACCCCTTCAAATGAGAGGATATCGAGATCAAGGGTACGTGGAGCATTTGCATAAGGGCGCTCACGACCAAATTCTTGTTCAATCGTTTGGCAAACATGCAACAGGCCGTAAGGAGATAGTTCGGTTTCAACTTCAATAACGGCGTTGATGTAGTCGCCACCGGTGGCTTCAACCGGCGCGCTTTGATAAAAGCAGCTTTTTGCCATAATTTGGAGTTCAGAGCGCAACGCCAGACAAACAATGGCATCAGTAATGAGCTGACGCGTGTCGCCAATATTGCCGCCAAATCCGATATATGCCCGTGCCATAGAGTTCCAAACTAGTGATGGAACTACTTTACTGAAATTTCACTAAGTTTGCTTAGCTTGCCGCACCCTCTGGTGGCACAGCAGATTTTGGCTTTCTACGACGTCGTCTTTTGGCTGGGCTGGGAGTATTCCCGGATTCATTTTTAGCGCTAGCCATGAGCTCGTCTTGCCCAGCTGGGTCTGCTGCAATGAAGTCTGTCCACCATTGACCAATTGCTGGGTTTAGCTCCCCAGTGGCACAACGAAGCAACATAAAGTCATAGCCCGCACGAAAGCGTGGGGATTCGATCAAGCGGAAGGGATAGCGGCCTACGCGTCTCTCAAAGCGCGGCTGCATTGACCAAATCTCACGCATATCGCTTTCAAAGCGTCTTTGAATGGTCATGCCGCTACTTTGGGTGGCGATCGTGTCATCCATAGCATCATGAAGAGCGGGGATATTGGCCATGCCTTTGCTGGAGTTGGCTTTCCAGTTCTTCAATAAATCAGGCCAAAGCAAGGTAGCGAATAAAAATCCAGCCGAAACACTTTTCCCTGATTGAATGCGTTCATCCGTATTCGCCAAAGCAAGCTTTACAAAATCATTAGCACCTTTGGAGTCTTCACCCTCATCCAAAATGTGATCAAGCAAAGGTAGTAAGCCATGATGGAGTCCTGCTTCTTTTAAACCTTGAATGGCTCGCCAAGAGTAGCCTGACATTAAGAGTTTCAGAATTTCATCAAACAGTCTGGCCGCAGGAACATCGTTTAATAATTTACCGAGTTTTGCAATTGGTGCGCGCGTAGCGCTATCCAATTCAAAACCAGTCTTGGCAGCAAATCGAACTGCTCTGAGCATGCGTACGGGATCTTCGCGATAACGTTTGGCTGGGTCACCAATCATGCGCAAAGTTTTCTTTTGCATATCAGCCATACCGCCGTGATAGTCGAGCACAGTCTCGGAGGATGGGTCGTAATACATGGCATTAATTGTGAAATCTCGTCTTGCCGCATCTTCGCCCTGCGATCCCCAGACGTTGTCGCGCAGAATGCGACCGCTTTCTGCTACATGGTCTCCAGCGTTATCCAGCAAGGCTCTGAAGGTCGATACTTCAATGATTTCAGGATGACCTTTGCCAAAGAAAGTCACATGCACAATCTGAAAGCGTCGCCCAATAAGACGGGCTTTGCGAAAAAGTCTTTGTACTTGATCGGGCGTCGCATTGGTTGCAACGTCAAAATCTTTAGGGCTAATTCCAAGAGCTAGATCGCGTACAGCGCCACCAACAATAAATGCTTCGTAACCTGCTTGCTGCAAAGTATGAGTCACTTTGACTGCATTCTTAGAAAGTAAATGAGGGTCAATGCGATGAGATTTTTTTGGAATCCGTTTGGGCGCGCCAGTATTGTTTGCTTGGGTGTGCTTGACCATTGGGTCACGCCGCAAAATACGTTTGATAAATTTAGTGATCATGCAAACAATTCAAGAATAGGCCAGTTACGCTGCTTGGCTTCATTGCGAAGGCGATCGTCTGGATTAGTGGCGACAGGATGGCTGACCTTTTCAAGTAAGGGTAGGTCATTCATCGAATCAGAATAAAAATAACTGTAAGGCAGCGTGTCCAGTGACAGCTTTTGAGAAGCTAGCCAATCATGCAGATTTTGAATCTTGCCTTCCCGAAAATTGGGGATGCCGCTGACTTCGCCAGTGTAATTAGCCAAAGGCTGGTTGCCCGCGGTCGCTGGCTCAGTAGCAATCAGATGTTCAATGCCAAAGCTTTCTACGATGGGACGCGTTACAAAACTATTGGTGGCAGTAATTACGCAGCAGATATCACCAGCATCTTGGTGGCGTTTAACTAGATCTAGCGCTTCTTGTCGGAGTTGTCCGTTAATCACTTCTTTCATGAAGGCGTCATGCCATTCCTTGAGTTGAGCGCGCGAGTGCTCAGAAAGCGGCTTTAAAGCGAATCGCAGAAATTCATGAATGTCGAGCTTGCCTTCTTTGTAGTCTTGGTAAAAACGTTCATTCTGCCTTGCGTAGTATTCGCTATCAACAACGCCAATGCGAGCCAAAAATTGGCCCCATTCGTAATCGCTATCGCAGGGCAATAGGGTGTGGTCTAAATCAAAAAGGGCTAACTGAGTCACGAATGAATATCTATTTAATTATTTGGGCTGCAAGAGCTCGCGTACAAGCGGCAAGGTTACAGCACGTTTTGTTTCTAAAGAGTAAGCATCTAAAGCATCGATCAAGGCCATTAAGCTGGGCATATCTCGATAGAAGCGGCTTAATAACCAAGGCAACACATCGGGTGATAAAACTAGCCCACGGGCTTTGGCTGCCTCGCCTAATGCCTGTATTTTCTCATCATCATCCAAAAGCTGGGTTTGAAACACCAAACCCCAGCCCAGACGGGTCCGCAAGTCTTCACGAAGCTTCAAATTTGCCGGGGCAGCTGCACCAGCCATAAAAATATGGATTGCTCTGCTGGCTTGCACGGCATTCAGAATCCGAAATAAGGACCCCACCAGGCGATCATCCAATTGGTCTACATCATCCACGGTAATCACTGATGGAGTACTGGTTTGCGCAAGCGCGCTAATGTTTTCTTCCAATCGAACCCAGGATGCGGGTTCTGATGCTGTCAGGGCAATGTGTTCTAAGTCCGCATGCTCTGCTGCATTACCAATTGCATTTAGCAAATGTGTACGTCCAGATCCTTCCGGCCCCCACCAGTAAATCCAGCGCTGATTTAATGGGTTGTCGGAATCTTCGTTTTTGGAATTCTTCCAAGAACCCTCGATATTTTGTAAAGCAGATATCAGGGCGAGATCTTTTCCTGGGAGATAGTTTTCTAGACTCGCTTTTGGTGAGTGACTAATATCTAACGCAAATTGTTTTGGAAGCGGAGGTGTGTTCATTACTGCCAAATTTATTTTTGATACCAAGCGCTTTGCGTATAGATAGACCAGAGGTACTTAACTAGGACCAGGCTGACAGCGCTAATAGGCAATGCCAGTAGGACGCCAAAGAAGCCAAATAACTTACCGAATAAAAGCAATGCAAACAAGACTGCCACAGGATGTAAGCCAATGCGCTCACCAACCAAGCGGGGCGTTAGGAAGAAGCCTTCTAAGAATTGCCCGATGCCAAATAAGATCAGTACACCAACAATTTCCGTACCTGGACCAAATTGGAGGAGGGCGGATAAGACTGCAAGCGTAAGTCCTAAGGTAATACCGATGTACGGAATGACAATCATGATTGCAGTAAATACGCCAAGTGCTGCGGCACCTTTGACTCCAATGAAGCTTAAACCCGCGCTGTAATAAATTGCCATGATGGAGATGACAATCAGCATGCCGCGCAAGTATTGAGAAAGCAATCCATCGGTATGCATGGCGAGATGATGAACAGTTTCTTGTGCGCGAACGGGAACCAGACCTTTTACAAGCCCAAAAAAATGATTCCAGTCCATTAACAAATAAAACATTACAAAAATGATTAGCACTGCATTTACAAAACCCGCAATGACTGAGCTGCCGGACATCAACACAGTGTTGATAGTGGAGGTCATTAAGCTGTCTGCATTGTCATTAATGTGCTCGGTAATTTTTTGGGTGGCGCTAGTCTTCAGAGTTCCCCAATCGAGGTTGATGTGCAGTTCACTGAGTTTTGGGCCAAGCCAGGCTTGAGTATTGGCGATCCAATCAGGCAATTGGGCCTTAATTAGGGGGATTTCATACTTTAGGAGGCTTACGAGCAGGCTTAGGATGAAGAAAACGAGGCATAGCCCTATCAACATACTGACCAAAGCAGCCAGCGCTCGAGGCAGGCGATGCTGCTCAAGCCACAGGCAAACAGGGCGTAGGGCATACGCCAGAATGAATGCGGTGAGAAAAGGGGTAAAAATTTCGGCCATCTTGCTTCAATCCTCTAGAATTCAATGATTCTACTGACGAAGTAGCATTTTTTACTAATATTCCGGCTCCAATATGACTTCACCTACTAATTCCTCCTCAAATGGCCTTTCCTACCGTGACGCTGGTGTCGATATTGACGCCGGAGACGCCTTAGTTGATCGCATCAAGCCGCTGGCTAAAAAGACCATGCGCGAGGGCGTTTTGGCTGGAATTGGCGGTTTTGGAGCTCTTTTTGAGGTGCCTAAGCGCTACAAAGAGCCCGTTTTGGTCTCGGGTACGGATGGTGTGGGAACTAAGCTCAGATTAGCTTTTGAATGGAATCGTCATGAAACCATTGGTCAAGACTTGGTGGCCATGAGTGTGAACGACATTTTGGTTCAGGGCGCCGAACCTCTCTTTTTCTTAGATTACTTTGCTTGCGGCAAGTTGACTGTGGATACTGCGGCAACGGTTGTGGGCGGTATTGCCAAAGGCTGCGAGCTATCTGGTTGCGCATTAATTGGTGGTGAAACTGCAGAAATGCCTGGCATGTACCCACCAGGCGAATATGACCTCGCTGGATTTGCGGTGGGCGCAGTTGAGAAATCCAAAATCATTACTGGTGCAACGATTGTCCCGGGTGATGTTGTATTAGCAATTGGATCTAGCGGTGCTCACTCCAATGGTTACTCATTGGTACGCAAAATTATTGAACGCGCTGGCGCAAAGCCAAGCGATGATTTGGGTGGACGCTCATTGGGTGATGTCGTTATGGCGCCAACAGAAATTTATGTGAAGCCACTTCTCAAATTGATTTCAGAAATCAATGTAAAAGGAATGGCACACATCACTGGCGGCGGTTTAGTGGATAACGTGCCGCGCGTACTGCCAGAAAATATTCAAGCTGTTTTGCATCGTGACAGTTGGCAAATGCCAGAACTCTTCCGTTGGTTACAAATGAAGGGTGGCGTAGCTGATGCAGAAATGGTTCGTGTATTTAACTGCGGCATCGGCATGGTGGTTATTGTTGCGCCCGATCAAGCGGATGCTGCGATCAAGTCATTAACCGCTCAAGGCCTCAAGGCTTGGACAGTAGGTGAAGTGGTTGAGCGTCCAAAAGATGCGCCACAAACTATCGTTATCTAAGGCGTTAGCTATCAACTTATTTTTTTAAGTTGCTTTTGCAGTATTCCAATGCAGCCTTCAACTCTTCGGGGTTGAAGGGGTCAAATGTTTTTCTTCCCTCAATTGCTCGCAGCCAAGTAAGCTGACGCTTGCCAAGCTGTCGTGTCGCTGCCAAAGCTTTGTAGCGCATTTGTTCGACATCAATTTCTCCATTCAGAAATTCCCAAGCTTGACGATAGCCGACTGAGCGAATTGCTGGTAAGTCAGCATGCAATCCGGTATTAGCACGCAATGCTTTCACTTCATCCATGAATCCTGCTGCAAGCATTTCATCAAAGCGTTTTTCTAAGTTGAGATGCAAGCGTTTGCGATCGCTGGGTTCAAGTGAAACTAAATTAATCCACGGTGGAATAGCGGAGCCCTCTCTACCATCTTCGCTAGGCGAATCAGCCAGCAATACTGACATGGGTTTACCGGTGATTTCAAAAACTTCTAGTGCACGCTGTACTCGTTGAGAGTCATTGGGCTTCAATCGAGTAGCAGTATCAGGGTCTACTTTGGCCAGTTTGTCATGCATAGCAGGCCAGCCAATGTTTTTGCCTTCTTCATCAAGGCGGGCGCGAATTTCTGGATTGGCTGGTGGCAGAGAAGATAGGCCATGTGCCCAGGCGCGCCAATACAACATTGTTCCACCAACAACTACTGGAATATTTCCGCGCTCACGAATCTCAGTACAGAGACGTTTTGCATCCTTGGCAAAGCGAGCCGCTGAATACACTTCTGTTGGATCGATGATGTCAATCAGGTGATGAATGACTGCTGCTTGTTCGGCTTTGGTAGGTTTGGCACTACCGATATCTAAACCGCGATAGACCAGCGCAGAATCCATGCTGATGAGTTCAATGGTTAAACCAATGGATTTTGCATACTCAGCCAAGGACATGGCGAGATGGGTTTTGCCTGCACCAGTAGGCCCAACAATACAAAGAATGGGGGCTTCATTTAGAGCATGCATAGGCTGAATGTAGGGTTCAGTTGGCATACCTGATTATAAGAGCCTGTTAATATCCGCAACAACCCATAAATTAGAGAGTGAGTGAATGGATACCCTTTTGCAATTAGGCGATTTATTGCTGCATATTGATAAACATCTCGATGTGGTCATTCAGCAATACGGTCCATGGGCTTACGGCCTCTTGTTTGCAATTGTTTTTGCGGAAACAGGTTTAGTTGTTGCACCATTTTTGCCTGGTGACTCACTCTTATTTATTGCAGGCGCTTATTGCGCTACCGAGCATTTCAATATTTGGACTTTATGCATCGGTTTATTGGTGGCAGCCATTTCAGGTAATACCGTGAACTATTTCATTGGTCGCTGGATTGGCAAAAGAGTCTTTAGTAGTAAATCCCGATGGATTGATCAGGGTGCACTATTAAAAACCCATGCCTTTTATGAAAAGCATGGCGGCAAGACCATCATTGTTGCGCGCTTCTTGCCCATCATTAGAACCTTTGCACCGTTTGTTGCTGGCGTTTCAGAAATGAACTTCTCACGCTTTCAGTTATTCAATGTCACTGGCGCTATGCTCTGGGTATTTAGTTTGGTTATTGCAGGTTATTTCTTTGGAAATATTCCAGTGATCCGCCAAAACCTCAATGTAATCGTATTGATCGGAATTGGTGCGGCAGCGATACCAGTGGTGCTGGCAGCACTCTATAAAATTTTCCAGCGCAAGAAAATTTAAAAGAATACGAAAAAACTTAAGCTAAAGCCAAATCTAGGTTGGCTTTAGTGCAACTTGGTTTGACTTTCGAGTGTGGCAATGTGCTCGCGAATATCACCAGCATCTTCGGCTTCTGGCATTTCACTAAGATAGCGATGCATGTCTTCTAGGGCGGGTCGCAAATACTCTAGCTGCGCAAAGATGAGGCCACGGTCTCTGACTTCTTCAATGGAGTCAGGCAGCAGAATCACCAAGCGTTCCTGAATTCCCAATAGACGTTCCCAGCGCTCATGCTCTGAATAAATCATTTTGAGGTTTCTAAGGAAGCGCGACAGGATTTCCCGTGAGCTTGAGGCACGTAGGAAGATGTTGAGTGGCAGACTGAGCTCACCTCGATAGCCTTTGGCATCCAAATAAGGATCAAGCATTTCTTGTAGTTGCGTTTTGGAGAGTGATTCGCCAGTTAAAGGATCCATGATCACTTCGCCTTGTTGCAAGGAGATACGCATCATGAAGTGGTTAGGGAATGAAACCCCGCGAATCTTTAAACCAATTTGATTGCCTAATTCAATCATCAAAATTGCCAATGAGATTGGTATGCCTCTGCGATTCTCTAGAACGTAGTGCAAGTATGAATTTT
>ERZ650308.1804-NODE-1804-length-10821-cov-5.250975_pt1 | contig 10821 bp, 7 predicted proteins | sample MGYA00376244_ERZ650308 | MGnify/ENA primary metagenome ERZ650308 (study PRJEB26733, sample SAMN07839295) | wastewater metagenome | biome: small river; feature: stream; material: water | place: USA: North Carolina | collected 2016-04-26 ...
GGGCCTAGTTCCTTGGGGCCGCAACGGCTTCATTCATACCTACGACGTGATCTTCTTCGCCACCAAGGGCCGTCGTGGCCTCAACGAACCCCTTCTCGATATCCTAAATTTCCCCCGCGTCTCTCGCTCCGACCGCCAGTACGCCGCCGAAAAGCCCGTCCCGCTTCTCTCAAAGCTGATCGAACACGCTACGCTTCCCGGCGACATTGTGTTCGATCCCTGCGCCGGAAGCGGCTCCACGCTTGTTGCCGCCAAGCTTCTAAAACGTCACGCACTCGGCCTTGAGATTGACCAATCGGTCGTCGACCTGGCCAACATGCGGATCAACGAAGAACCCACGGCAACCCCGGAGGCGTCAGGTGAGTCTAACCTCGATAATATCCTCGGTAATATCAAAACAAGTTGAACTCGAAGCACTCGCGGGCTTTCACATCGAAAGCATCACGGTCTCTCAGAAACTCGACCGTACCCCGCTGCTTGAGGAATTCGACTGTTCCGTTTACGCCTCGTCTGACTTGGCGATGAATGAGTTCTGTCTCTCCGTGCGTAGCTCACCGTCGAACCGGCGGGTAGAATTCTTCCGCGTCCACCCAAAGAAGGCTCCCAAGAATGCCCAAGTTTGAATTTACCTCCGGTCCACAGAATGCCCAGATCGCCATCGTAGGCGAAGCTTGGGGCAGCGACGAAGCCATCGTAAAAAAGCCCTTCATCGGCCTTGCCGGAATGGAACTAAAGCGCATCTTCGCCGACGCCAAGTTGTACCTCGACACCTGCTTCCTGACCAACTTGGTCCCCGCTCGTCCGGACGCGAACGAGATGTATCGCTTCTTCTCTCCGGGCAAGACCGACACGTTTCGCCGCCTAAACCCCCTGCCGGAAACCCGTGCATCAATCGAGGACCTTTATGACCAGCTACGGCACATTAAACCTCGACTTATTATCGCATGTGGGAACTTTCCTCTATGGGCCCTCACCAACGAAGCTCGTATTGGAAAGCATCCCGACCGGCCCGAATACTTGGTCCCTACGGGTATCGGCGACTTCCGAGGGTCGATGCTATACTGCGATACTCCTGGCCTCACAGGAGTCCCCGTCCTCCCGATTTATCACCCGGCTGCAATTCTACGATCGTGGGAACTTCGGACAGTAACCGTCCAAGACCTACGATCGCGAGTTCCGATGGCTCTCGCCGGGGACTGGAAAGCGCCTAAGCAGCACATGGAATTCCAGCCGTCCTATGCCGACGCTATTCGGTTTCTCGACTACTGGATCGCTCAATGCTTTCATCCCTTCGAACTCTCATGCGATATTGAAACCCGTCGGCATCTGATTACCTGTATTGGCTTCGCCGACGACCAGCAAGCCTTAACGATTCCGCTTGTCAAGAAGGTCGCTTCCGCTTCTGGATTCGAGTCTCACTGGACTGCTCCGCAAGAAGCCCAGATTACCAAACGCATCCGCCACCTTCTGACCCGCCCGAACATGCGCGCCATCGGCCAGAACTTTCTCTACGACATGACCTACTTCTATCGCACCTACGGCATCACACCCACCGTGGGCTTCGATACCATGATGGCCCAACACGTCATGTTCCCCGGTACGCAGAAGGACCTGGGCTACCTGTCGTCCCTGTATTGCAAGTACCACCGCTATTGGAAGGACGATAATAAAGAATGGGACGCAAAGAGCGACATGCTAGATCATCTTCGGTATAATGCCGAGGATTGTCTTCGGACATACGAAATTGCACAGGTCCAGAAGAAAGCCCTTAAGTCCCAAGGTCTCGATCAGCTATTCGAAATCGAAATGGAAAAGTACCGCATGTCTTTCGAGATGTCCATGTACGGCATCAAGGTCGATATGAAGGCCAAGACCTCCCTTTCGATCGAACTCTTCGAAGCCGCCAGCTCTCGCATCGCTTGGTTGGAGAAGCGTTTCCCCAAGACCCTCGTTGCCGAGATTCTAGGCAAGGAACCTAAGGAGCTGAAAAGCTCCTGGACCTCGTCGCCCTTGCAACAAAAAGCCATCTTCTACGACTTGCTCGGTCTGCCCGCCCAACGTCACCGTAAGACCGGCGCGACGACTCTCGATAAAGAAGCCATACCGAAGCTGAAACGCAAAGCACCGTGGGCCGCACAGATTTTCGATGCTCTGCTCGAACTCCGCTCGATCGGCGTGTTCTCCTCAACCTTCGTAAACGCCCCGATTGACTCCGATCAACGCATCCGCACGTCCTTCAATCCGGCTGGCCCCGAGACCTTTCGTTGGTCGTCCTCCACCAACCCCTTCGGTACAGGCGGAAACTTTCAAAACATTCCGTCTGGAAAGGAAATGTAATGGCCCCCGTCACCCTACAACTTCGCTATAAGATACTCGCTCCGGACGTAGAACTCCCCACAAAAGCCTACGGCGACCCCGTCGGCTGGGACCTGTGCGCGCATTGTATTTCCGAAACTGGCCGTGCCATGCAAGCAATCGTCCCACCGCGAACTAGCAAAGCAATCTCCACGAAGCTCGTCCTCCTGCCACCGCCAGGCTTCTTCATCGCCATCTGCTCCCGCAGCGGAATGGCAACCAACTCAGTCTTCGTCGCGAACTCTCCCGGAATCGTCGACCCGGACTACACTGGTGAAGTCAAAGTCATCCTTTACAACGGAGGGCATGAAAGTGCGTACATCAAACACGGCCAGCGAATCGCCCAAGCCATCCTGCTCCCTTACGTCCGAAGTGAACTCGTCGCTATCACCGAAGTTCCTTCAACCGTTAGAGGCGAAAAAGGTTTTGGGTCCACGGACAATCCGGACTCAACATCTGTGCTGCCCTAACTGTTCGTATGACCTGTTAGACCTTGACTCGCCATATGAGAACCATGGCGTGCGGATCGACGGAGATGGTATCTACACCACGCGTGGACACGTTCGGGTTCCGTTCGGCGTTCGGACCATGTTTATTCTACTTCTCGAAAGCTACCCCGCGGCGGTTCGCTACTCGTCCTTGATCTCGGTTGCGGAGGAATTCTCTTCCGAAGAAACGGCCGACCCGATGGCGTCGTTGCGTGCACAACTCTCCAAGGTCCGCAAAGGTCTCGACGCCCTGGGGATCGTAATCGTCCCGACTTATTCCTTTGGCTATAAATTGGTGATATCAATATGACAAATCAACCCTTCTACGGAATAATTGTGTCTCTTGCACTCTTCGCACTTTGCTTGTTACTTGCAAATCTGTTAAGCATGTCTTTTGGATTTGTTCCATCATGTCAGTAAGTCTCCCGAACGTTCGCAAACTCTTCCTCCCGGACCCGGATCATATTATCTTCGACGTAGACGAGGCCGGTGCCGACGCCCAGGTTGTCGCGTGGGAAGCCGATGACGAAGAACTAAAGGCCGCTTTTCGTGCCGGTCTCGACGTTCACTCCTTCAACGCCGAACAGATGATGGGGAGTCGGTTTACCTCTCTGTCGTCTGACGACCCGCGTCGAAAGAAACTCCGCAGCCAGAACAAACAAGGAGTCCACGGTACGAACTATGGAGCATCCGCTAGAACACTTGCTCAAATCCTCGGATGGACAGTACATGAAACCGAGCAGTTTCAGAACCGCTGGTTTTCCGCACATCCGGGCATTCCTGCTTGGCACCGCCGGACTGAGCAGTCTCTCAGGACTACCCGATCCGTCACCAACAAATTCGGATACCGTCGCATCTACTTCGACCGAGTCGACGCCCTGCTTCCCCAAGCTCTCGCTTGGATACCCCAATCCACAGTCGCTCTCTATTGTTTCAACGGAATGCTTAAGGTTAGAAAGTCCTTGCCCGAAGTGCGGCTGCTTATACAGGTGCATGACTCAATTGTTGGACAAATCCATCGTGATAACTTCCAGCGAACATTGCCCAAATTGTGCGATGTACTACACAGCCCCATCCCGTATGACGACCCCCTAACAATTCCTTGGGGTCTGTCATATTCCGACAAGTCCTGGGGCCATTGCGAGAAGGCCGAGTGGCCACAAGTTCGGATGGCTGCATAAACCGGGCGATTATGCCCGGCATTACCGCCCACTAAACCACAGAAGGAACTCCCCATGTACCACTATCTTGCTTCGCCTTACTCCCACGTCTCTCCCGACACAATGGAAAAGCGCTTCCAAGCTGCCGAACTCGCAACCGCTACGTTCCTTCTTTCCGACGTTGCGGTATACTCCCCCATCGTCCACTGCCATCAGCTTGGCAAGATGCACAACCTGCCGACCGACTTTAAGTTCTGGATGCGCTACAACTACCGGATGCTCAGTCCTGCTCTCTCCCTGATTGTGCTGAAAATCTCCGGCTGGGAAGAATCCATCGGCGTTCAGGCCGAAATCGAATACGCCGTGACCCACGGAAAGCCCGTGCGCTATGCCGATCCTGGTCGTCTGCTAATGTGCCTCGACGACGCATACGCAGCTTAACCGCATCTCGGGGGGTCCATTTTGGCTCGTAACTTCAGCAACTGGCTACAAGGCTACATCGAGTATACTAAAGCCTCGGAGTCGCCTAGTGCGTTTCACTTCTGGACTGGCGTATCCACGATCGCCGGTGCGTTGCAGCGCCACGTCTGGATCGACGAGCAAATCTACCAGTGGACCCCCAACTTCTACATAGTCCTCGTCGGGCCGCCGGGCGTAGCTGCGAAGAGTACCTCGATGCGCCTTGGGATGAAGTTTCTCGAACGCCTTAAGGTTCCTTTCGGCCCGCAGTCTATGACGTGGCAGGCCCTCGCTCAGTCGCTCGAACAGGCATTCTCGGCCATCAAGTACATCGACAAAGACGGCGTCGAGCAACGCGAAGTAATGAGTTGTTTGACAATCCCTGTCGGGGAACTCGGCACCTTCCTCCGCATGGACGACTCGAGTCTGCTAGACTTCCTGGTGTCCCTGTGGGACGGCCAGAAGGAAACCTGGACCCACAAGACCAAGTCCTCGGGGAACATCGAGGTACAGAACCCATGGATCAACATCCTCGGCTGTACGACGCCTTCGTGGCTGCAGAACCACTTCCCCGAACACATGATCGGCGGCGGCTTGATGTCCCGTGTGCTCTTTGTCTACGGTGAGAAGAAGCGCCAGCTTGTCGCCTACCCGAGTCAGGTCATGCGCCCCCAGGAACATCGGGATTTAGAAGAACGTCTCTTTCTTGACCTTGCGGAAATCGCTTCCCTGAAGGGCGAGTACGAACTGACGAATGCGGCGCGAACATGGGGGACTTCTTGGTATGCCGACCACTGGAACAATCGCCCGATCCATATGGCTTCGGACAGATACGGGGGCTACCTCGCGCGAAAGCAAACCCACATTCACAAGCTCGCAATCGTCCTCGCCGCCGCGAAGCGATCTCAGCTTATCATCGAAGAAGCCGATTTACAAGAAGCCACCCAGTTAATCACCTCGATCGAAAGCGACATGCAGAAGGTCTTTCAATCGGTCGGCGTAGTGGACTCCGCTCGCCATCGGAAGGAAATCATCTCCTACGTAAAAGCCTACGGAACGATCGAAGTAAACGTCCTTTGGGAACTCATGATGAACACGATCGAGTTCCGCTCCTTCCAGGACGCAATAAAGGCCGCCGTCGAAGGCAGCCAGTTAATTGCCGTCCGTGCGCCGAACGGGAAGCCAGCTCTCCAGCTAGCCCCCCGATCTTTCGGCCCTATTTGACGTTGCGCTCCTCAAGTATGCTTCCCTCGGGGAACAGACGTTTCGCTTCGTCCTCCACACCCTGTCCGACGTAGGGGTTCTGCCCACTCTCGATTTGCGCTTTTCTCTTTGCCCGAGTCTTCAGCGATTGTATGATACTCTTCTGAGTAATCACATAACCCGCTGGCGCTCGGGCATTGTACGTCTTGACCTTCTCAATCCCCTCCTGAAACGCAGCGTTGTCCTGATAGATATACTTCGATTGGAACAGCTCCTGCAGCAACATCTGCTTCTGCCCGCTCCAGAATAAATCCATCTCCTTCGCCGCCATCTGCTCGTCCCAATATTGAGACTGCTTCGTCGGGGTAAACCCGGCCCAGACGGCGAGAAGCTCACCGAGTTCCTTCGGGTCTTCGTAGTCATACGTCAGAGTTTGCGAGCCCTGAGCGTTTCGATCACCACCCTCGTAGCCCATGCGAAGCGCACGCGACGCGCTCTTGAAGGCCCGCGGCATAGCGCCTTCCCATCGCTTGAAGTCCTCGATATTCAAATCACTCCCGGCGACGGCTTTGCCGAGCGCGAGAGGAATCCCGTATGCCGCACCCGCCGCGTCTCGAGTCATATTTGAGATGCGTTCGTTCCAGTCCCCAGCCGGCTTCAGCATCGAACTAATATTCAACGGCAAGACGCGGTTGATCGCCATCGAGTTCGACATATCTACGTCCGGGACGAACTTCGCTCCAATCGTGTCGCCGGCTTTCGCCAGACCGAAGGAATACCGGGAGATTCCGTGTAGAAGAAGATCAGGAGGAACAGTCGAATCATCCCCGAGCAGATCGACGATGAGCTTTCGTGACTCCCGTTCGAGATTGAAGTCCTTCCCAAAAAGCTTACTAGCGATGGCATTGATAACTTCCTCCGCATCATCGGGCACGATGCCCATGGGTCCAGCGACGATCGCCATATAGAGCATATACCTCGCCATCATGTCTTTGTTATTCCAAAGCATGAAGAGTGAGTTTTGCGTAAACATATAGAAGGCAAACAGAACGCTCTTCTTCCCCTGCATGAACCTGGGCCGAGCGAGACGATCGTAGGAGTAATGAGTTTCGAGAAGCGTTTCCACCCCGGCCAGATACGACACGGCTTCGCGGTGAGTCCACCCGCCGCGGACCAGTTCGTCATACTTCAAGAAGTGCTTGATCTGCAAGTCCTGAACCCACTGGACGTTCGGATTGTCGTAGGCCAATTGTCGTGCTGCGCGGAAGCTAACTCGGCGGTTCCATTGCTCCGCCATGCGGAACATCCACATGGACTTGTCCGAGAACTGCTGCCAACCTTGCGACAACTTGTCCGTAAAGAGCGACCGCCCGGCTCGAAGTCCCGCTCCACTGCCGACCGCCGCAGCAGCAAGTTCCGCCGCCATCGACTCATCAATATACCCGTCCTGGACGGCCCGCGCAATCGCCTTAAATTCGTCGCCCGGCATCGACGCATAGGAACCTTTCTTATAGTACGACGTAAGATTACTCGCCGCCTTCATCAGAGCCATTTCGCCCTTGATGTTCCCGAACTTAGCAGACAAGAACGGTGCAGTCGCCAGTGCCGTCTGCGAAAGATTCACAATCGCACTTGCGGGAACGAACCCCAAATGCCAAATCGCATTCAGGACCCGCAACGCGGTCCAATCTTGCGTGGGGTTTCGGAACTCTTTATAGATTCGTTCAACAAAATCTGCCATCCGTTTCCGATCGGAGATGTCCGTCGGGCCGGAACCAGGATTTCGCGAGTGTCGCAGACCGTCGATCGACTGCCGGAGATTCCAGTCGTGTTTGATTCTTGAGTAGAATCGCGCATGGTGGAAACCGTAATTCGCAAATACTCGCTTTGCTTCGAGGGAGAATCCACTATAGTTCTTCCTTCTCATCATTCGTTTACGGAAGCTATTCGATGGCGCAAGCTGGTACTTGAAGGCTTCAAGCCAATCCTGCTGCGTCTGGGAGAGTCCGGGCATCGAGCGAAGCTGGTCCAGCATCCACGGCGGGACGCCGACGAACGGCTGAACTTCCTGTGGAATGGTCGATCCCTCGACCTGCCAACCGGCACCAGAAGGCCAATCATTCACCGCATCTTCAAGCGCAGTCTGAAGTTCCTTTTTCGTCTCGAAAGTCTCGAAGTGCTCTAGCTTTCCATTCGCATCCTTCACCGTCAACGACCACTTGCCGAACCGCATGTGCGGGAAGTACGGCCTTTGCAGCATATGACGCGACATTTCCTGTGCGCTTTTGATCGCGGCAGCCTGGAGCGTCGGATCGGTAATCCGCCGAGCTTCTTGCATTTGAAGCTCTTCCTGCCGGCGGATCGAATTTAAGAAAAAATCCCGAATATCCTTATAGAGATTCACCGTGTCACCGTCGAGACCGAGCCGTTTGACCATGTCGGCGAACTCCGTCGGCGTCGGCCAGCGTGGCTTCTCGTTCGGCTGCAAGTACGACATACGGTCCATCTCAAACAACAGACCGCCGAGCGCATCCTGCTGCGTCCGACTGCGCTGCCGCCACCGCTTGAGATATCCTTCGGCCTCGATCATGATGTTCGTTGCGTCTTTCTTCGCAAAGTCGAACAACTCGTTGATGAGCTGAAGTTCCTGGATGTGCGGGTTGCGCGCCGCAAGCTGACGGAGATTCAGCGCCCACTCGTAGAACCAATTATACCGATCAACTCCGGCCTTCACAGCGGTCAATAGGAACTTCTGCGCGGCCGACAGGAACGGCTGTTGAAGAACAGCATTCATCGCCGCCGATACGTTTGCCGTACTCGCATGTTGCGACAGCGGATCGGGATCGACCTTTGCGTTCTTCTGGCGTCCAAGCGTCTCGGTATAATTAACCGCATTCTCAGGCCAGTTCGTCAGAACGTCATTACCATCCCAAACTGACGACAGGAACTGATCCATTTCGAACTCAGCCCGAAACTCCAGCTTGTCCGGGAACTGCTTCCTTAGGTCCTTATAGACGGCGACGATCTTTTTTGCGATCTCTCGGAAGAACTTACCGAGTACCCCCAACGGACGCCCGTTCGTCTCCCCCCATCGGGCAGTCTGCTCGGCGAACCACTCTTCGAACGACATATAATAATCGCGCTGCTGTTCGAGTCCAGCCGCTGTGTGACCTTCGCTCTGCTGCGACCCGGCAAACCGGCGGCGCTTCAGTTGATCAAGAACCTCCGGCGTAGTTGGATTTGCCAGAATGAATCTCCGATACGCGGCAAAGATTTTATTCCGTACCTCCAACGGAGCCGCTGCGAAATGCTCGCTAGAAATCACATGCCCCATTTCATGCGCAAGCGTGTGGTAGTTATCCGCGTCGGTACGAGCATTGAACGCAGTCGGTTCGGTAGTACGCAGAATCACCACACGCCCGAATTCGTTCAAATCCCAACACATGCCGTAGAAGCCATACTTTTGCGGGTCGAGCTTCGCCACCAGCAGCGGCATATTCTTGACTAATTCAGCGGGCCAGACATAGTTTCCATTTGCGTCTAGATGAAGCTCGATGAACGCCGTCGGCAACTGGACGCGGAACATCTTGTGCCACTTCTGGAAGATCTTATCGTATTTCGCAAAGAATCCATTCGTCGAAAAGGTCTTAAACGATCCCGGCGTGAGGCCGATGAAATTCTGGAACTCTGCCAACTCCGCCGGGTCGGGCGAATAGCCGCGCTTTCGTGGAAACTGCGTTCGGGAGTCCAGTCCTCGTGTTCTACGTCCCGGCTTCAGGAAGCTATTAAGAAACGAAACAGCAGCCGGAGCTTGAACTTCATTGTTCGTTTCATCGAGAATTGTAATATCGCGTTCGACATTCGCAACCGCGTTCGATCCGGTAAAGAACCTTCCGTCGAGCTTACCTGCCCAAGCAACATCACCGGACTTCATAAGAGCCGTGCGTTCCGCCAGATTGCCGTCGATGAACTGCTGCCGAGCCGTTGGACTCGTAAACGTGAAGGTCTTATCGAATATCTTCTCCATACGAGGATCGTCACCGATGATGAGCTTTATCCCGCTGGGAACTAGTTTCCAGTTCTTTCCCTTCAGTCCGGCTTCCAGTGCGTCCCCGTCGAGAATGTTCTTCTCGGCTTGATGTAGTGAATTTACTCGACGCAGACCCCCATAGGAATGCTCGAAAGCATCCATCGGAATCTCATTCCTAACTGCCGGGGAGACGCCCAGGTTCTTGCGGTCGCCTGAATAGACCTTACGACCTGGAAAACCCAGATTTTCAAAAGTCTTCTGAATGATTTGCGTAGCAACTTCAGGCGTCTGGCCTGTAGCAATAGCCTGCTTCGCGTCTTTCACTGCAGTCTGAAGCTGAACGCGCTGGCTGATACTGATGTTATGATCGTTCACAGCCCCGAGAATAACCCCATGATCCTGCCCGTCGTTTGCAAGAACTGACTTTATTAAGTCCTGCTTGACGGGCTCAAGATCATTCGTAGTCGTGGCTTGATCCTCCTTAACCGCAATAATTTTCCCACGACGGAGATCACCCTTCCCGGCTTCGGTTTCAGCTTCATTATACGTTCCTACGGTTACAGGATCGGTCGAATCATGCGGAGCGAAGCCGAAGAGGGTTCGACCTTCGGCAGTTGCTTCTTCTGGCGTGACGATAGTCTCCGGCGGCTGGCCAGGAATCCCCCCGGCGGCGAGAATCTCTTCCGGCGTAGGTGCACGACCTCCACGCTCATGCCGCGCAATCATCGTTTCGACAGACGCACTGCCCAAGTCCGCCGCCGTGCCGAAGATCACCTCGTCGTACACGTCGTTTGCGTTGATCTTCCCCTTGCTCCAGAGGCCGCCAGCGGCTTCACCAGCGCCACTCGTGACGGCATTAATGGCCGTGTTCGCTGCGAGTTCTGCTACTGGTCCGACGGCCTCCTGGCCCATCAGTTTCATAATGGGCTTCGCGACTATTGCCCCGGCACCTTTGATGCCTAGCAAGGTCCCCAGCGCGTCAAGACTACCGACGGCCACGCCGTATTTCGCGGCATAGCTTCGCATGTCCTTCATCGCTTCGGGGTTCATGAATAGCCCACGAACTTGATCTTCGTTCGTAGGATCAATTCCTTTATCCTGCATATACTGCGACACAGCACTGGCA
>ERZ650308.1806-NODE-1806-length-10819-cov-4.255946_pt1 | contig 10819 bp, 9 predicted proteins | sample MGYA00376244_ERZ650308 | MGnify/ENA primary metagenome ERZ650308 (study PRJEB26733, sample SAMN07839295) | wastewater metagenome | biome: small river; feature: stream; material: water | place: USA: North Carolina | collected 2016-04-26 ...
CGATGGATTGGCGGCTGAAACCAGGAACCGTGATTGACTTTGAACTTGAGCACTCACATCGCGAACAAATTGGCGTCAATGGCTACAGCCTGTTGGGTGGTGTGCTTCCTGCGCCAGTAGATCCGCGAATCAACTTAACACGTCAACCTTGGGCACAGCCCGGTGTGTTTGATGCGTTGACTGGCTCTGTCCGATTGCGTCAAGAGCTTGATGCAGGATGGCGTTGGACAACACAATACGGCGCTCAGCGTTTGAAAACTGATGATCGGCTTATCTTTGGTTTCGGTTGTGGCACAACCGATTACACGCAATACTGCGCCAACGGCAATTTCGCACTCTATGATTTCCGAAGCAACAATGAACGTCGACTGTCAGATAGTCTCGAAAGCGAAGTCTCTGGCCAATTAGAAATCAATGGTTTGAAACACACGTTGACTGCTGGTGTTTTACGCCAACGACAACTGGACAGACTGCCCGCCTATCAGTCGTATGCATCGATCAGTGAACCCGGTAACGTTGCTGCGCCATTTAGCAGCACACCAAACCCTGACTTTTCAACTGTGAACTCCAATCGAAGCGAGTACTCTACAGAGCTGAGTTTGAAAGACCATGTCGAACTGACTCGCAGCACAGCGGTATGGGCAGGCTTGCGGCACGTGATGTTCAATCGCAGCAGCGAACGCAACGACGTCAGTGACCCCCATCACATGAGCTACATCGGCCATATCAATGCACCATGGCTAGGTGTCTCGACCAAGCTATCGAATGCGTTGATCTATGCCTCTCATGGCCACGGTGTAGAGAATTTTGTCGTACCAAATAGCTATGGCAGCTATTGGGTCAATGCGGGTCAACAACTCGGCATTGGTAGAAGTCGTCAAACAGAAGTTGGCATCCGCAATCTAAATACACAAAGTGCTATGCAATGGAACGCGAGCGTGTTTCAAATCGAACGTCCGCTCGCCTATGACGATGGCAACGGAAGCCGTTTGCTAGACGGTAAACAAACACACCAAGGCCTCGAACTTGGCGCAAACTGGACAGAACACCAATGGAAATTCGGAACAACTGCACAGTGGTTACAAGCCGAAATTTCTGATGTTTCACAAAACACAAGCCGAGTGGGCACTACACCTTTGAACGTTCCTAAATTTGTCATGCGCGGTATGGCCGCATACCGTTATGCCAGCCTACCTGGGCTGCGTACGGGCTTACGCGTGTCACATGAAGGCGAACGCCGCGTCACAGAAGATGGCCGTGTTCAGCTCCCCGCTTGGACCACCTTCGATGCCACCGCTCACTACGATACAAAAGTAAACAACATGGCATCCACTTGGACGTTGGCCATCGACAACTTAGCCGATAAACGTTACTGGCGCGAGTCCCCCAAACAATTTGGCCACTACTACCTCTACCCTGGCGCCCCTCGAACTTTAAGGGCTAGCGTCCAATTTCGTCTCTGACGATCAAGTAAAGTAAGGGCATGCGTTTGAGTCCTAAGCCTTTGAAAGTTTTCCGCATGAAAAGTGTCGCAGCACTTTGTTTTGCGATGACCTCATCAGCTTGGGCCGACCACAACCCCGCAGAAATCACCATCATTGCCGAGCCCCCTGTTCGGGTGTCTGGCTTTGATGATGTGCCGTTGCAGGAACAACCTCTAAGCGTGACCAGCATTGGCAACGCCACACTGCGCGATATCGGTGCGCAACGCGTGACAGACGCCTTGCGCCTCGATGCATCCGTCAGCGACAGCTACAACCTGCCAGCCTATTGGGACAAACTCAGTGTGCGGGGTTTTACGCTCGACAACCGCTACAACTACCGCCGCGAAGGTCTGCCCATCTCTGCCGAAACCATCGTGCCGATGGACAACAAGCAACGCATTGAGTTACTCAAAGGCACGAGCGGTATTCAGTCTGGCACGAGCTCGCCCGGAGGCTTGGTCAACTACGTGATCAAGCGTGCTCCCAATGGGGCTGAGCAAAAAATTCGTGATGTCACCGTGAGCTACGGCCCTGGCGACAACCAACTCGTCGCGGCTGATTTAGGCGGACGCTTCGGCGATCGGGCGGACTTTGGCTATCGTTTTAACGTGGCCCACGAAGAACTCAACCCATACATACGTGACACACAAGGTCGTCGTGATTTGGTGGCCCTAGCGATGGACTGGCGCATCAGCAGCCGTACGCGCTTGGAATGGGAGTTTGAACAAAGCCACCATGAACAAATAGGCGTTAACTTTTACAGTTTGCTAGGTGACGGGCCACCCGAAGACCCATCTAGAAAGCTAGTTATCCCTGCGGCAGTAGATGGCACGCGCAACATCACCCGACAAGCTACATCACAACCAGGCGTCTTTGACGGCCTGACAGGCAGCGTGAGTCTCAAGCATCAACTCGATAACGGATGGATATGGAACACGCGATACGGCACACAGCGTTTGCGGGCAGATGATCGGCTGACGTACGCATCAGGGTGCTATGCCAGCCAACCGGGCCGTCTTCCCGGCCAATTAGATAGTTTTTGTCTTAACCCTCATCGCGTTAACGTTAATTTAAAACGTGGCGATTTTCAAATTCACGACTACCGCAGTGAGAATGAGCATCGTAAAACCGAAGCCATTCAAACCGATGTACGTGGACGACTGACATTCGCAGGCTTGGAACACAACATCAAAGTCAGCCTGATGCGGCAGCGCCAATTGAACCGCCTGCCTTATTCAGTCGCTGATAGCTTGCTTGGCACTACCAACGCCTTCACCGGCGGCCTAACCCCATCCAATGCGGCCACGCAGTATTGGCGCAACACCAACACCAGCGACTACAACACCGAACTGGCGCTCAACGACCGCTTGCCATTGACACCCCAAACCACCGCATGGTTGGGACTTCGTCACTCGCAGCTCAACCGGCAAAGCATCCAGACCGATGGCAATTCCGCTACACACAACTCGCGTGGCATCAGCACGCCGTGGGCTGCCTTGAGCCATGAGCTCAACTCGCGTTACACCGTGTATGCCAGTTATGGACACGGATTAGAAGTTGACACAGCCCCTAACCTGCCTAACTACACCAACGCAGGGCAACCATTGCCCGTACTTCGCAGCACGCAGCGGGAAGTGGGCCTGAAAAAACAAAACGATCAAACCACGTGGCAAGCAACTTGGTTTGACATCTCGCGTCCAGCCACAACCGACGCAGGCAGCGCATGCGCCAACAACTCGGCCACCAACACGTGCACCCGACAAATGGATGGACAAAGCCGCCACACAGGCATCGAATTCAGCAGCCACACCCGACTCACGCAGTGGGACTTTGGTGGCAGCGCCATGTGGTTAGACGCGCAGCGCGAAAATGCCACGGTTCAAACAAGCCTCAATGGCCAGCGTCCCATCAACGTGCCTCGGTACATCTTGCGCGGGATGACCGAATACCGTTTCGCCAGTGTGGAAGGTCTACGCACGGGCTTACGGGCCTCCCGCGAAGGCAAGCGCAACGTCACAGAAAACGGCGACATCGTGCTTCCAGCTTGGACCACCGTTGATGCAACGGCTCATCTCGATACCAAGGTCAACAACGTCGGCGCCACGTGGACTCTGGCGATCCAAAACCTCACGAATAAGCGCTATTGGCGAGAGTCTCCCAAGTCTTATGGCCAATATTTTCTCTATCCTGGAGCACCTCGAACGCTTCGTGCAACAGTTGTGTTCCACCTCTGAAAAACACGGAAAAAATGCGCTTTGAGTAGTAATGGCGTCAACCGTAATGTTGGTGCACCAACTTCTTTAGTAATTCATTGGCATATCGCGTCAACTGCGTAGAGGGCCGCGCCTTGGGAACGGCCACAGTAAACCGGTTCTTGATCAACGGCGCATAAATTTTTGAAACATTCACCGGTGTTGACGCGGGCCATGATTTCAAGGCACTGACAGGCAATACGGTATTGGCCACGCCTCTTGCGACCAGCGGCAACACCGTTTGAATTGAATCCACTTCAGCCACTACGCTGAGGACAAGACCTCGTGGCCGCGCCTCTTGTTCCAACAGTTGGCGCAAAGCATGCTGCCCGCTCGGCATGATCAAGTCATGATGAATCACATCTGCCAATTTGATTCTCGGCGGCAACGAATGCAGAGAAATTAAAACGAGGTCCTCACGCAACAATGTTTCGATCATCAACTGCGGAGAGTGTGGCGGATCGAACAACACCGCTAAATCCACGCGCCCTGCGATCAACCACTCGCGCAGTGACGCACTCAAACCTTCGGCAACGCTGATGGCGGCATCCGGAAATTGGTGCCGGAAACTTTGCACTAAATCGGTCGTGATGGTGTGCGCCACTCTAGGCGGTAAACCAATGGTCAAGCGTCCACGCGGACTCAAATGACGTTCGCGCATATCTGCGCGCGCTCGTGCCACCCCATCAAACAGGCCTCGTGCATGCCCAAGCAAGGCATGTCCCGTTTCGGTAGGTTCTATACCCCGACCATGACGGGTCAACAAACGATGCCCGACCTCTTCCTCAAGCAAAGCAATTTGCCGACTCAGCGCCGGCTGCGACACATCGAGGATGACCGAAGCTCGGCTCACACTACCGGCATCCACAACTGCGACGAAATATTCCAAGCGCTGCAAATTCATTCAAACACCTCAAAATATAGCTTTTACGGATATCTAATATCCGCTTAAAGCATACCAAAATGAGCGAGAGATCGACACAATTCAGGTCACGATGCATACCTCTCCCGACTTGGAAACCCCCATCCAAACGTATCTGCCAAAGCCGTCGGATGCGCAAATACGCTTACCTGCCAACGCGTGTGATAGCCATGTCCATGTGTTCGGCCCAGTGGCGCGTTTTCCCTATGCCGCTTCACGTAGCTTCACCCCCGTTGAGGCCCCTAAAGAAAAGCTTTTTGCCTTGCACCAGCAAATGGGAATCGACCGTTGCGTGATCGTTCAATCCATGATTCACGGCCTTGACAATGCAGTCGTGGCTGACACCATCGCCGCTGGCCAAGGCCGCTACCTCGGCGTGGCGCTCGTCCCTGCCGACGTCAGTTCTGACGAATTGGGAGAGTTGGCCAAGCAGGGTTTTCGTGCCGTACGTTTCAACTTCATGAAGCACCTAGGTGTCGGTGCCAACCCACAAGCCTTGGTGGACTTGACCCGACGATTGGCCGAGCACCACATGCATTTGCAAGTGCACTTCGACCCGAGCTTGATCGACGACTTGGCACCTTGGCTCACGCAGTCTGCAGTGCCGGTGGTGATCGACCACATGGCCCGTGTCGACGCCACACAAGGTTTGCAGGGGCATGCGTTTCAAGCCTTGTGTCGCTTGTTAGATGACGCACGTTTTCACGTCAAAGTCAGCGGCATTGACCGCGTGAATGAAAAGCTACCACTCGACACACCACCTTATCCACGAGGCATTGAGCTGGCCGCGTATCTGGTTCGCACCTTTCCGTCACAGTGCCTTTGGGGCACCGATTGGCCCCACCCCAACCACACCCACATCCCAGACGACGGCGTATTGGTCCAGGCGATAGCAGACATCGCCCCCACGCCTATGCTGTTGCAACAACTGCTGGTGGACAACCCGCAAAACTTGTATCGCTTCGACACATCAACCACATTTCACACGACATGACACAACACACGGGAAGAATGCAGAACAAGGTGGTCCTAGTCACTGGTGCGGGCTCTGTGGGCCCCGGCTGGGGTAACGGTCGAGCAATTGCGGTACGCATGGTGCAAGAAGGTGCACACGTCATGGCACTCGACTTACATAACGACCGGTTGGAAGAAACACTGCGCTTAGGCAAGGAAGCGCAAGCGACACACCAAGGCGAAATCGCATCCATGACATGCAACGTCACCTCCGCGGCGTCAATTCAAACCGCCGTTGAAGCCACGTTGAAACGTTTTGGACGAATTGACGTGTTGATCAATAACGTGGGCGGCTCTGCGGCAGGTGGCCCCGTGGAAATGAGCGAGGAAGTGTGGGATGCACAGATCGACCACAACCTCAAAAGCGTGTTCATGATGTGCAAAAACGTGCTGCCACACATGCTGGAACAAGGTGCGGGCAATGTCGTCAATATTGCATCCACATCAGGTATTCGGTGGACAGGCTCGGCGCAAGTGGCCTATGCAGCAACCAAAGCCGCCGTCATTCAAATGGGCCGTGTGATGGCCGTTCAATACGCCAAACAAGGCATTCGCGTCAACACGGTGGTGCCTGGTCAACTGCACACGCCCATGGTTGAAACGCGACTGGCAAAACAGCGTGCAGGTGGCGATGTGCAAACGCTACTCAGCCAACGCCAAGCACGCATTCCGTTGCCCTTCATGGGGGATGGCCAAGATACAGCCAATGCAGTTTTGTTCTTGTCTAGCGACGAAGCACGCTTCATCACTGGCACCGAAATTATTGTGGATGGTGGTATGACTGTTCGTTGCGATTAAGGAGAAACATCATGCATTTTTTGTTCAAAAATAATCTCACTCAATTCATCGCGACATGCCTGCTTGCAGGGATCGTCACCGCAGCATCGGCACAAAGCAAAGTCACCAAAATTTATGTGGCATTTCCACCCGGTGGCCCTGTTGACTTTGTTGCACGCACGCTGACTGAACAACTGGGTAAAGAGTTGGGACAAGCCGTCGTGGTTGAAAACAAACCCGGCGCCAACGGGGCAATTGCCGCCGACGCGCTGATGAAAGCCCCTGCGGATGGTCAAACACTGTGGCTCACCAGCGTGGGCGCTGTCGCCATCAACCCATCGCTTTACCCCAATTTGCCTTACGACCCGGTGCGTGACCTTGCTCCCGTGTCGCTGGTGGTCAACAACGTGGAGCTCTTGGTGGTTCACCCCAATGCCCCTGTTAATTCACCTCAAGAATTCATTCAATGGAGCAAGCAAAAAGGCGTGACCATGGCATCCTCCGGAACGGGCAGCGTGCCGCACTTGGCCATGGAATTGTTAGCGGATGCCACCAAAGCCGATTTGACCCATGTGCCCTATAAAGGCGCGGCCCCTGCAATCACGGACGTCATGGCGGGTCATGTCGATGGGTTCTTTGGTGACATTCCTGGCTTGATGACGCACATCCGAAGCGGCAAGTTAAAAGCTGTGGGCTTGGCATCGACACGCCGTCACCCGCTGTTTCCCGATGTCAAAACTTTTCAGGAAATGGGCGTCAATGGCGTGGACTCAGACAACTGGTATGCCTTATTCACCCACAAGGGCATCCCCGCAGCTGATTTGGAACGCATCAACCAAGCAGTACGTCGAACACTGGCCAATGAAACGGTACGCAACAAATTAATCACATCAGGTGCCGAGCCTGCTGGCTCGACGCCCTCGGAGTTAGCGATTGTGTTGAAAAACGACATGGCCAAATGGGGCCGCGTGATTCGTGACAAGAAAGTCAAGCCCGACTGATCAAACAAAGGTTCATCATGACATCTGCCGCACGTCTTGCACCGATTCAACCGGGTACCCGACCCGAGCTCGCCGAACTCGAAACAAAGATTATTCGCAAGCGGGGCAAGATTACGCCGCTGTATCAGTACCTGCTCAATAGCCCTGAAATGGCAGAAGGCTGGGAAGAGTTTTTAAGTGCCGTCCGCCAGCGAAACAGCTTGCCGGCTGATTTGCGTGAACTGATCATCCTGCGTGTGGCCGTACTGAACCATGCGCCCTATGAATTTGAAGCGCACATACCGCATGCGCGCCAAGCGGGGGTCAGCGATGTCAAGATTCAAGCTGTCAAAGACTCAGTCAGTTCATCGCTGTTCACCCCACACGAACAACTTGTTTTGCAATTAGCGGACACCATGACCCAACACATTCATGTACCCGACGCGTTGTTTGCAGAAATTGCACAGCACTATGCGGGCAAGGAGTTGCTCGACCTGTGTATCACCATCGGTGCCTACAACATGGTTTCACGCGTACTCGTAGCGCTGCACATCGGACACTGACATGCGAGTCAACACAACACATTGCTTGCTGCTGAAGACCTCGACATTATTTGCAATTGAAACCGACGTGCGTTGGCTAGAGATATTGCAAGCCCACTTCTCTTGCGAGATCAGATTGCAATCAGTGGCGACTGCCAAAGCAGAAAACCAACGCCCGATGCATCATATTTACCTGCATTTTGAAAACCCTCAACCGTTAAGCACCGATGACGTGATGGTTGCTGAAAAAATTTGGCATAGTCTATCTGGCCACAAAGCTGATGTATCGCGACTTCAACTCGCCATGCGCCGCCCCGGATCGACACATCATGCATCCCCCAGCGTGCACTACGTCGTAGAAACTGATCCTGAATCGGGTTGGGACGATGAAATTTTTCGCTGGTACGACGAAGAACATATGCCCGGATTGGCTGAAGTCCCTGGCACGGTGATGGCACAACGCTTCTTAAATCTAGATCACTCTCCCTTGTCATTTGCCTGCTACGACCTCACACACGCAGAGGTCTTGACCTCTCCTGCTTGGTTGGCGGTTCGTGCCAGTGCATGGAGTGATATTTGTCGCCCTCACTTCACCAACACCTTGCGAACCTTCTTCGAAACCGTTCACGCTCCACTGCAAAGGAATTTGTCATGACACGAAATTGGCACACGAAGCTTTCTTGTTTGATTTCAGGCCTGATACTGGCCACAGGATGGCAGGCGTCACAAGCCGCCGAGAACGACTACCCCAACAAACCCGTCTCAATTGTGGTGGCCTACGCCCCCGGAGGCCAAGGCGATACCTTTGCGCGCTTGGTCAGCGAGAAGCTCAGTCTCATTTACAAACAACCCGTAGTGGTGGACAACAAGCCAGGCGTATCAGGCACCGTGGGTACGCGCATCGCAACCAAAGCAAAGAACGATGGCTACACCTTATTGCTGGGTCAGACGGGCGAGATCACCGTCAATCGGTTGTTGATCAAAGATATGGGCTACGACCCCATGAAGGAATTGATGCCTGTCGTCCTGATTGGCAATGCCCCTTTGGTGATGCTGGCTCCGGCTGATGCACCCTACAACACGGTCGCTGAATTTATTCAACAAGCACGCCTGAAACAAGGTGACTTCAGCTATGGCTCAGTAGGCGCAGGCACGCCAGGTCATTTGGCTGCTGTAGCACTGACGCTGGGCGCAAAACTCAATATGGTGCACATCCCCTACAAGGGGGTCGGCCCACTGATGACAGATTTGATGGCAGGTCGTTTGCATGTGTTCTTTAGTAGTGCGTCAGCCGCAGTACCGCAAATCAAAGGCGGTAAGCTCAAAGCGCTTGCCGTCACCACCCCTCAACGGATGACGTCCATGCCGCAAGTTCCCACCGTGGCGGAATCAGGTTTGCCTGGATTTAGCTACACCTTATGGGGAGGCTTATTTGCCCCCGCAGGCACACCTGCTACGGTGATTGAAAGTTTGAACAAAGAAGTCAACAGCATTTTGGCCTCACCCGATATCAAGTCTCGACTAGATGCTGACAACGTGTCGGTACCCAAAAATACCCCTGCTGAATTTTCAGAATATGTAAAAGCAGAAGCAGCCAAATTTGAAAAACTCGTCAAAGACGCAAATCTAAAAGCAGAGCAATAAGCCATGAAAATTGTTGTACTTCCCGGCGATGGCATTGGACCTGAAACCATGGCTGCCACCGTTGCGGTGTTGCAAGCCGTCTCGCAAAAGTTCGACCTTCAGCTCGACTTGGAGCAAGAGCTTGCAGGTCATGACAGCCTGAAGAAATATGGTGCCACCGTCACTCAATCCTTGCTTGAAAAAGTCAAACAAGCCGATGGGTTGATGCTGGGCCCCATGGCCACTTACGACTTCAAAGATGAGTCAAAAGGCGAAATCAATCCGTCGATGTTCTTTCGAAAGCACCTCGACCTGTTTGCCAATATTCGACCTGCACGCACGTATGTAGGTGTGAAAACGATCACCGCAGATTTCGATTTGATCGTGGTGCGTGAAAACACCGAAGGGTTTTATGCCGATCGCAATATGGCGGCAGGAAATGGTGAGATTTTGGTCACGCCCGATGTAGGAATTGCACTGCGACGCATCACCCGTGAGTGTTGCGAGCGGATTGCACGCAGCGCATTTGAGTTGGCCATGCAGCGAAACAAACATGTAACGCTGGTCCATAAACACAACGTACTCAAAATCACCGACGGTATTTTTTTGGATGCTTGCCATCGCGTCGCAAAAGATTTTCCAGACGTCAAGGTCGATGATTTCATCGTCGACGCCATGATGGCGCATGTCGTGCGTGCACCCACCCGATTTGATGTGATCGTAACCACCAATATGTTTGGCGATATTTTGTCGGACCTCACGGCCGAGTTGTCAGGCAGTTTAGGAATGGGAGGATCCTTGAATGCTGGCACTCACCATGCGATGGGCCAAGCAGCGCATGGCTCTGCCCCTGATATTGCGGGACAAGACATTGCCAATCCGTTCTCGTTAATATTGTCTGCCGCCATGCTGCTGCGCTGGCACGCACAACGCAGCAACCGTGATGCGTTTGCGCATGCAGCAACCTGCATTGAAAATGCGGTCGCGCATTGTGTGGCGCATGGTCAATCGACGCGTGATGTGGGCGGCCACCTCGGCACCCGCGCCACGGGTGACGCAGTCATTGCTCAATTGATGACAACATGAGTCATCTCGTCAGTCCCCACGATGTTGTTGCTTGGGGTTGCGACACGCATGTGCATGTGATCGGCGACACCATGCAATACCCCATGGTGTTAGACCGACACTACACCCCGGGGCCCGCCATTACCGCTGAGTTGCAGAA
>ERZ650308.1807-NODE-1807-length-10817-cov-5.713529_pt1 | contig 10817 bp, 7 predicted proteins | sample MGYA00376244_ERZ650308 | MGnify/ENA primary metagenome ERZ650308 (study PRJEB26733, sample SAMN07839295) | wastewater metagenome | biome: small river; feature: stream; material: water | place: USA: North Carolina | collected 2016-04-26 ...
TAAAAATCCAGTTCAAAGTTTAATATTAATAATAAAAATTATAAATTTGCGTTTTATTTTGTCAGTATGTACTTAAAACCTATTTTTGAACTTTAATGAATATTAAAAAGGCGCAATTATTTGTTTTAGACAAATCAACAGCAAAAATTATTTTATAAAATAAATATGAAAGTGAATAAAAGCAATTTTTTACAACTGTTACTCTCTATGTTGCTAATCATAATAGTATCTAGTTGTAGCAAAAAATCTTCAACCTCAAGAAAAGGTTCTTCCCAGGCCACTGGTTGGAATGTAAATAATAAGAAAGGTGGTTTTAAGCAGGCTGGCGAACAAGAAGCTGGACCAGGCTTAGTTTTTGTTGAGGGAGGTACCTTTACCATGGGAAAAGTTCAGGATGACGTCATGCATGATTGGAATAATTCTCCTAATCAACAACACGTCCAATCTTTTTATATGGATGAAACAGAGGTTACTAACTTCATGTATCTAGAGTATTTACAATGGTTAAAAAATGTTTTTCCGCCAACAGAAGAAAATTATAGAGCAATATATGAGGGCGCTTTGCCAGATACATTGGTTTGGAGAAATAGATTAGGCTATAGTGAAAACATGACTAATAATTATTTGAGACATCCTGCCTATTCAAATTACCCTGTAGTTGGAGTTAATTGGATTCAAGCGAACGAATTTAGTAAATGGAGAACTGATCGAGTTAATGAAGCATTATTAGAGCGAAATGGATATTTAAAAAAAGATGCTAAGACCTTAGATGTTACAGCTGAAAACTCATTTAACACAGAAACATATCTTAATGCCCCAACTGAAACTTATGGAGGAGATGATAAAATCGTTCTTAAAGGTAGAAAAGGTTCAGCAGCGAAAGGTTCTAAAACTACAAAAGATGGAAAAGTAATTGAGCCAAAAAACATTTATGTTCAACGTTCATCAGGTTTGCTTTTGCCAGAATATAGACTGCCAACTGAATCGGAGTGGGAGTATGCCGCTGCCGCTGATGTTGGTCAAAGAGAATACAATATTTATAAAGGACAAAAAAAATACCCATGGTCGGGACAGTATACGCGTTCAAATAAACGTACAACTAGAGGAGATCAATTAGCCAACTTTAAACAAGGTAATGGTGATTACGGAGGTTTGGCAGGTTGGTCTGACGACGGTGCGGATATTACTAATGAAGTTAAAAAATACCCTGCAAATGATTTTGGATTGTATGATATGGCTGGAAATGTAGCAGAATGGGTTGCTGATGTATACAGACCGATAGTTGATAATGAATTTAATGATTTTAATTACTTTAGAGGAAATCAATATACCAAAAACAAAATAGGTAAAGATGGGAAGGCTGAAATTGTTACTAAATCAACAATGAAATATGATACTTTAAGTAATGGTAAATTAATTGCAAGATCTTTTCCTGGTCAACTAGTTCAAGTTCCTGTAGACGAAAATGAAACTTATCTTAGACAAAATTTTGATAGAAGTAATAATTTAAACTACAGAGATGGTGATCAACAGTCTTCTAAAGATTTTAAATTTGGATCATCGGAATCAAATAAAGATATTAAAAACATGTACAATTCTCCTAAACACAATGTTACCATTGATAGTTTAGGCAAAATGGTTAGAAAATTTGATAAGTCAAATAAAAGAACCACATTAGTAAATGACAATGTCAGAGTCTATAAGGGAGGGTCTTGGAAAGATAGAGCCTATTGGTTAGACCCAGCACAAAGGCGTTATTTTCCTCAGGATATGGCTACAGATTATATTGGATTTAGATGTGCTATGTCAAGAGTTGGTTCTAAATCACAAAATAAAAAAAGACCTAGAAATTAGTTTTTATTTCATTCTAACAAAAAGCCCTTTTTAGGGCTTTTTGTTTGTAAAATTTTCCCTATTATGGATATTGCAAAAATTCATGAGTTATTTTTAAAATGTACATCAGTGTCAATTGATACTCGAAAAATTCAGCCGAATTCCTTTTTTGTGGCAATTAAAGGAGATAATTTTGACGCAAATACTTTTGCCAAAGAAGCGCTAGAAAAAGGAGCGTCTTATGTCGTAATTGATAACCCCGATTATTGTATTGATCAAAGAACTATTTTGGTAAACGACAGTCTAAAAACACTTCAGGAATTAGCACAGTTTCATAGGAGTTTTTTAAAACTTCCAATAATTGCTCTGACTGGTAGTAATGGTAAAACAACTACAAAAGAGTTAATTCACGTCGTTCTTTCTTCAAAATATAGGACCAAAGCTACTGTTGGTAATTTAAATAACCACATTGGGGTTCCGCTAACTTTACTCTCATTCAGTACAGATACTGAAATTGGAATTGTAGAAATGGGGGCTAATCATAAGAAGGAAATTGAATTTCTTTGTGAATTAGCTCAGCCTGATTATGGCTATATCACTAATTTTGGCAAAGCTCATCTAGAAGGTTTTGGCGGTGTTGAAGGTGTTATTGAAGGCAAAAGTGAAATGTATCACTTTTTATCAGATAAAAATAAGTTAGCGTTTGTGAATTTAGAAGATCCGATTCAAGTTGAGAAAACAAATTCTTTACAGCATTATAGTTTTGGAATCAATAAATCGGAAGCTAATGTTTCTATTTCAGAAGTTACTGCGAATCCATTTGTAACTGTTGGATTTGAAAATTTAAAAATCGTATCGCATTTAATTGGATTGTATAATGCCAATAATATTAATGCAGCGATAGCTATAGGAAGATATTTTAAAATCGATAAAGAAGCAATTAAAATAGCATTAGAAGGATATATTCCTGAAAATAATCGATCACAATTAGTTACTAAAGGGACGAATCAAATCATTTTAGATGCATACAATGCCAATCCAAGTAGTATGGCAGTCGCAATAGATAATTTTAAACAATTGGATAAGTCAAACAAAATCGCAATTTTAGGAGATATGTTTGAATTAGGTGTCGAAAGCCTTCAGGAACACAAACAACTTGTAAATTCTTTATCAAATCAAAAAGATATTATTTGTCATTTTGTTGGACCTGATTTTTTTGCTAATTCTATAACTGGAGAAAATTTATTTTTTCATAAAGATTTTACAGATTTAGTGTCTTACATGCAAATTCATCCAATAGACAAATCCACAATTTTAATTAAAGGGTCACGAGGCATGGCATTAGAACGTACTTTAGATTATTTATAATATTTTTTACTTTTCAAATCAACAATTCATTTATGAAATTTAGCATTTTAGTCACTTTTGCTTGTTTAGTTTCATTAAGTTTATTTGCACAGACTAATCAGTTGAAGGATTTGATTTGGGCTGATGAGTTTAATGTGAATGGAGCTCCAGATGCAACAAAATGGGCGTATGACATTGGGACAGGTGATTGGGGTTGGGGTAATAATGAATCACAGTTTTATACCAATAGAGCCGAAAATGTAAAAGTTGAAGGCGGAGTTTTAAAAATCACCTCAAGAAAGGATACTTTCAACGGAAGTAATTATACTTCAGCAAGAATTAAAACTCAAGGCAAATTTTCGTTCAAATACGGAAGAGTCGAAATTAAAGCAAAACTTCCATCAGGAGCTGGAACTTGGCCAGCTTTATGGATGTTAGGTAATAATATCACTACAGCGGGATGGCCAGCTTGTGGAGAAATTGATATAATGGGACATGTAGGGAATGTGCCTAATAAAATTCATGGAACCTTTCATTATCCAAATTTTTCTGGTGGTAACGCTGTTTCTAGAACTATTAATATTACTAACGCTTCCTCTGAATTTCATATTTACACTTTAGATTGGAGAGCGGATACTATCAAATTCTACGTAGATGGTACTTTATTTCATACATTTAATAATAGTGCTTCTTTACCATTTAATCAGAATTTTTTCTTGATTGTTAATAGTGCCATGGGAGGAAATTTTGGGGAAACAATCGACCCTAATTTTGTATCGTCTACTTTTGAGATTGATTATATAAGAGTTTACAACTGATTTGTTTATTTTTCGTAGTGTAAAACTACTTTCGATTACGTAATTAAACAGGTTAGAGTTGTCATTAGGTTTTTTTGCTATATAATAACTTAATAGGATTGCGTAAATTAATTCATTGATTAAAATAATAAATATGGTTCTATTTTCAATATTCAGTTGGATTGTAATGTTCTTTAATGGGTCACTATATACTGATGCTTTTTCGTTTTCAAATAGCTCATTTCAATATCCTGTGTTTGAAAATAAAGTTGATTGTTGGGTTACAAATGGAAATAAAAGTATTTATTTACAAAAGCAAAATGGTTTTTTGACATTTCAAAGTGGTAAATCAGAAAGTGCTAATATACTAGTTGACGATTCTCATACTTACCAGATTATAGAAGGATTTGGTTACACATTAACAGGAGGGAGTGCACAAAGTATCAACAAATTAAATTCTCAAAAGCGAAAAGAATTACTGCAAGAATTATTCGGGAATAATGAGAATTCCATCAAGATAAGTTATTTGCGAATTAGTATTGGTGCATCTGATTTGAATGCTACGCCTTTTACTTATAATGACTTACCTGCTGGACAAACGGACGTTAGTTTATCTCAATTTAGTTTATCGCCCGATAAGGATGATCTAATTCCAATGCTAAAAGAAATTATAGCAATTAATCCTCATATTAAGATTTTAGCCACCCCATGGTCCCCACCAACTTGGATGAAAAATAATAATAGTTTCATTGGCGGAAGTCTAAAGCCTGAGTATTACGGGGTATATGCAGCTTATTTTGTCAAGTATATTCAAAAAATGAAAGATGAGGGTATTTCTATTTCGGCAATTACTCCACAAAATGAACCTTTACATCCCGGAAACAATCCAAGTATGTTTATGTCAGCAGAACAACAAGCTAGTTTTATTAAAAACCATTTAGGGCCTGCTTTTGCCAATGCCAATATAACAACAAAAATAATTATATACGATCACAATTGTGACAGACCTGATTATCCTATGTCAATTTTAAATGATCCTATTGCCAATGCTTTTATTGACGGTTCAGCTTTTCATTTATATGCTGGTGATTTAAGTGCTTTAACGACTGTTCATGATGCTTATCCTAATAAAAATTTATATTTCACTGAGCAATACACAGGAACTTCAGGAACTTTTGTAGGTGATTTAAAATGGCATATGAAAAATGTAATTATTGGCTCTATACGTAATTGGAGTAAAGTGGCTTTGGAATGGAATTTAGCTAATGATGCTAATTTTGGTCCACATACGCATGGAGGATGTACAACCTGTAAAGGAGCAATTACAATTAATAGTTCTGATAGTTATGAGCGTAATGTGAGTTACTATATTATAGCACATGCTTCAAAATTTGTTCCTCCGGGTTCCGTTCGTATTGCATCTACTCAAAACGGGAATATAAATTCGATTGCATTTAAAACACCAGCGGGAAAAAAAGTGCTAATTTTGGAAAATGATGGAGATGCCAATGAAAAATGCACAATTGAATACAATCAAAAATTATTTTCAACTTCGCTTGATGGAGGGTCTGTAGCTACTTTTATTTGGAATTAATTACGCTATCTTCTAAATCAAATACCAAACAATCTTAACGCAATATACACTAACAAAAACATAAATTTAATTCAACACAAATGAAAAAAACGACTATTCTTGGATTATTATTAGTATCCTTTCTAGGCTTTTCACAACAGAAAACAATTGACCAAAGAGTGGAGACTTTGCTTAAGCAAATGACTTTGGAAGAAAAAATAGGTCAGCTGAACCAATATACAGGGAATAATCAGGCTACGGGCCCAATTACCATTAATCCTAATAAAGAAGCTGAAATCAAAGGTGGTTTGATTGGATCGATGTTAAATGTGATTGGAACAAAATATACCCGTCAATATCAAGAATTAGCCATGCAATCGCGATTGAAAATTCCATTGTTGTTTGGTCAAGACGTAATACATGGATACAAAACTACGTTTCCAATTCCTTTAGCCGAAGCGGCAAGTTGGGATTTAGAAGCTATTGAGTTGGGTGCGCGAATTGCAGCTGTTGAAGCATCGGCTAGTGGTATTCACTGGACTTTTGCACCTATGGTTGATATTTCTCGTGATCCAAGATGGGGACGTGTTATGGAAGGTGCTGGTGAGGATACCTATTTAGGGTCTAAAATTGCTTTTGCTAGAGTGAAAGGATTTCAAGGAAACTTAGGCGATGTGAATTCGGTGATGGCTTGTGTGAAACATTTTGTTGGTTATGGTGCTGCCGTTGGAGGAAGAGATTATAATTCAGTAGATATGAGTGATAGAATGTTGTGGGAAACGTATTTACCTCCATTCAAAGCCGCTTTGGATGCGGGTGCTGCAACGTTTATGAATTCATTTAACGATTTGAATGGTGTGCCAGCTACGGGAAATAAATTTTTGCAACGTGACATCTTAAAAGGGAAATGGAATTTTCAAGGATTTGTGGTTTCCGATTGGGGTTCAATTGGCGAAATGGTCAATCACGGGAATGTAAAAGACAATAAAGAAGCCGCACAGTTAGCTATTACAGCTGGAAGCGACATGGATATGGAAAGTAATGCGTATCGTTATAATTTGGCGCAATTAGTTCAAGAAGGTAAAGTTGATTTAGCTTTGATTGATGATGCAGTAAAGCGTATTCTTCGTAAAAAATTTGAGTTGGGGTTATTTGAAGATCCTTATAAATATTCCAATCCAAAGCGTGAGGCTAAAGAATTAAATAATCCGTTGCACCGAAAAATTGCACGTGATATGGCAGCAAAAAGTATTGTTTTGTTGAAAAACGAAAAACAACTTTTACCCTTATCTAAAGACGTAAAAAAGATTGCTTTTATTGGACCATTGGTAAAGGAGCATAAAGAAAATATGGGATTTTGGGCAGTGGAATTACCTGAATTAGATTATACTAAAGAAGTGGTTTCGCAATGGCAAGGTTTACAAAATAAAGTAGGGAAGAACACACAGCTATTGTATGCAAAAGGATGTGAAATTGAAGGAAATAATAAAGATGGATTCGCAGAAGCTGTTGCTGTTGCCAATCAAGCAGATGTGGTGATTGTAAGTATTGGAGAAAGAGGCAATATGAGTGGTGAAGCCAAAAGCCGAAGCAATATTCACATTCCAGGTGTGCAGGAAGAATTGGTGCAAGCGCTTCAAGCAACTGGGAAACCAGTAGTAGTTTTAATTAACGCTGGGCGCCCACTTGTATTTAATCAAACTGCAGATACTGCTCAAGCTATCTTGTACACATGGTGGTTAGGAACTGAGGCAGGTAATGCTATAGCGGATGTGCTTTTCGGAGATTATAATCCGTCGGGTAAATTGCCAATGACTTTTCCAAGAGAGGAAGGACAGTTGCCAATTTATTACAATCACTTCAACACTGGAAGACCTGCTCCAAATGATACAGCTTTCAATTATGTTTCAGCTTATACTGACCTGAAGAATAGTCCAAAGTTTGCTTTTGGACACGGTTTAAGTTATACTACTTTTAATTACTCTGATTTGAAATTGTCAAAAAATAAAATTATGGATACTGAAACTATAGAAGTTAGTTTTCAGTTAACCAATGGAGGGAAATTTGCAGGAAATGAGGTGGTGCAATTGTATTTAAGAGACAAAGTAGGGTCGGTAGTTCGACCAATTATTGAGTTGAAAGATTTTCAAAAAGTCTATTTGAATGCAGGGGAAACCAAAACCATTCAGTTTACAATTGACAAAGAAAAATTAGCATTCTACAATGAAAAATTAGAGTGGAATACAGAAGCTGGTGATTTTGATTTGATGATCGGAACCTCTTCATCTGATATTCGTTTGAAAGCGGGTTTTGAATTAGTAAAATGATTTAAATAGTCTACTTTTAAAGAGAGTACTATAGTATAGTGTACAAAGGGATGTTAATTTTTTAAACATCCCTTTGTATTTTTATGATTATTTATAAATTTTGTACGTTTGGGTTTATATAGTATATTCGTTGCACCCAAAAAACAGACAACAAAACTAAAATTAATTCCATGTTAAAAGAGGTTATAGCTAACAAAGAAAATTACCAACCTGGTTTATCTACGGATTGTGTTATTTTTGGTTTTCATGATAACCAATTGAAAGTCTTGTTAATCAAAACAAAATACTCCGAGGATTGGGCTTTACCTGGAGGGTTTGTTCGCGTCGATGAAAGTATTGACGAAGGAGCGGTAAATGTCTTACAAAGAAGAACTGGTTTAAAAGGAATTTTTCTACGCCAGTTTGCGACTTTTGGTAAAGTGAATCGAAATCCGATAGCGTTTAGTCAAAAAGTAGTCAATTTTTTTGGTATTCCCAAAGAAGAAGCGCTATGGTATCAAAGACGTTTTGTAACTATAGGGTATTATGCGTTAGTCGATTTTTTACAAGCCGTTCCGCAACCGGAAGGGAATAGTGAAGTAGTGGAGTGGATTGATATTAATTGCATTCCTTCTTTGATTTTAGATCACAAAGAAATTTTTGACAAAGCGCTCGAAACTCTTCGAATGGAATTGAATCTAGTTCCTGTGGGCTATAATTTATTACCTGAAAAATTTACGATTCCTCAATTGCAAAAATTATATGAAACTATTTTAGGGAGAAAACTAGACCGTCGAAATTTTCTAAGAAAAATAACTTCGATAGGTATTTTAAACAAGTTAGACGAAAAGAAAAGTAATGTGGCGCACAAAGCACCTAACTTATATTCATTTGACAAAGAACGATACGAAACGGTTTTAAATAATGGTTTGCACCAAGGTTGGTAAAATTAATTGTTTAATAAAAAAGGCTTGTCTAATAAGACAAGCCTTTTTTATTTATAATGTTTTCACTTCATCTGATTCTGTATATTGAATCGAAAATTCGTGTGTGTTTAGATTTGCTTTCAATTGTGCCAATTCGGCTCCGTTTCTCCAAATTAAGTTCAATTCGTTTTCAGGAGCTTGACCAAATTCTAAAGTTCCTGAGAAGGCTTTACATGTGTTACGCAAACGCAACATGTCCAATTGTTTTAGGACTACTTCTTTTTTTAATCCTTCTTGAATAGCTTCTAAACTTAAGGTGGTTCGGTTGATTTCTTTGTGACCGTCTTTTCCTGCTTTTTCAACTCCAACATAATCATTCTTCCCTGCAAAAATATCCAAATACCAGATTTGAGGAATTCCAGGCATAAAGAGTTGGATTGCTCTAGCTAAGGCTAATTTTTGTTCGCTTTCACCCAAAGCACTAAAGTAAGTCGCATTCACTTGGTAATACGATATTTTTTTACCATCCGCACCATATAAGTTTTTTACCAATCCGCCGCGTTCGATAATGAGGTTCATCAAGTCTTCGATTTCGTCGTCTTCCAACAATCCTTTCTGGTACACGCCATCCACTTCTTTTCCTTTCAAATCTAGAACAGGAATTCCATCGTGGCAACCCAACATGTTTACTGTTTTTAAACCTTTGGTAATTATATCCTTTGCCCAAGTTACAATTGCTTTGTTTGATCCTTTTTCAATGGCATGAATACACAAACCAGGTAAGAAGAAATCATAAATAGCATAACCTTCCTTGGCTACTTCTTCGTGTAAATGCAAACCGTATTCAGCATGGATTTCCGGTAATAACTCTAAATTATTTCTTTTGGCAATTTCATTGATTCGTGCTAGATAATCCCAAGTTCCAGGCTTGTTGAAGAAATTGCTTTCCCCAATAGCTTTGTGCAAATACGCAAAAGCATCCAAACGCAAAATCTGTCCGCCGTAACTCGCTACTTTTGCCAAAACATCTTCATAAAACTCCCAAACCAAAGGCGAATTAGCGTTTACGTCCATCTGGCCTAAGTATTCTCTTTTGTTGTTTACAATTTTTAGTGCTTCCGAAGTTAGTTGAGCATTTAAACCTAAATCAATAGTTTGAATATCCTGGTTCTCCTCAATAGCACGGTTTATTGTTTCACAAATCACACTAGCTTGATCAGTTGTAATTTCAGTTAGCGATTGTAGATTGGATACCGTTATTTTTTGCAGGGTTACTTTTTGATAAAAAGTGTTCCAATACGGGCGTTCTTGGCCGTCAGGGAAAATAATATTTAAAATGGGTAATCCTGATTTTCGCATGAATAATTTGTCCAAATACTCTTTGTTTGGAACAATAACGCCATCTTCTCCAAGTGTTCCGTTGCCTTTCCAAAATTCATTCCAGTCAATAAAGAAGTCTTTGAATTTTGATTGATCTCCTTTGGCAATTAAATCTTTAAATTGGGGAGAGGCTACAGATAAGTGATTTAAAACAATGTCGAATTTCAATTGAATATTCAATGCTTTCAAAGCTTCAATATCTTGTTTTGAAACTAATTCTTCATTGATATCATAATTAACAATAGAAAACCCTCGATCTAAGTCACTATTAAAAAAAGTGGGTAGCACATAAAAAAGAGAAAAAGTATCCTTGAATTCGGGTAGTTGCAGCATGCTGACAATATCCTTTAGATTTTTTCCAATACTATCAGGATAAGCATTCAGCATGACGCCGTTGGCTATACTATTAGGAGTTGTGTTTGATGCCATTGTCTAGTGTAATTTGTTGTGTGTTGTTTTGCTTTGAGAATTTTGATGATTTGCTCTGATCGACGTAAAGTTAATAATAAAAAGTGCGAACTTAAAGCTGTGAAATTTATTTACTGTAAAATGAGTAATTAGAATTCATAAAAAAACTCCTTAATTTCTTAAGGAGTTTTAATCGGTGGGCGATGAGGGGTTCGAACCCCCGACCCCCTCGGTGTAAACGAGGTGC
>ERZ650308.1808-NODE-1808-length-10814-cov-8.273817_pt1 | contig 10814 bp, 10 predicted proteins | sample MGYA00376244_ERZ650308 | MGnify/ENA primary metagenome ERZ650308 (study PRJEB26733, sample SAMN07839295) | wastewater metagenome | biome: small river; feature: stream; material: water | place: USA: North Carolina | collected 2016-04-26 ...
CACCAGCACCAGCACCAGCACCAGCACCAGCACCAGCACCAGCACCAGCACCAGCACCAGCTCCTGTTCCTGTTCCTGTTCCTGTTCTTGTTCCTGTTCCTGCTCCTGGATCAACTCCAGATCATGCTCCTGCTGGAGCTGGTACTGGTGCTGGAGGTCCACTTCATGTTGTCGAAGATTCAACACAAACTCAAGAAACTAGTGCGTCTGCGGCTCTCTTAGAATTAGAACGAAAAGACGTTCATGCAGTAGCAGCAACGGTAGCAAAACACTCTCAATTCAATCTCCCGAGTTTCGGTTTTGACGAGTCTACTTGGATACAACCTAAAGACGCAGACCATGCACCATGCAGAAATAGTTGTGGGCTTTTCGGACCCCAATTATTTTTAGCCATGGACGGTCATTTTAAAAGGGGAGGCTCAGAAGACGCAGCAAAACTAGATTTAGAAGACATCATACAACTGGCCTATGCAAGACAACTAAGCATCATAAAAAAAACTGATCCTTTTGGACGTCGTGATCCTGGAATTAACGTGAAATATGGAACACCAAACCAATTAACTATAGATCACGTAAAAGATGCTTTTCAAGGGGTTTTAGAGGATATAGAGACTCGAACAGAACTTTTGAGTGCAGAGACTCAAAACACTGTTTATTTAAGTATTTTAAGGTCTCTTGAAGGAATGACAGAGAATCAAACTGTTTATGCAGGTGACTCTTTAACAGAGGTTTTAATACCAGCTAAAGAGGTGATGCTTTTGATTCGTAAAGAAACCGGTTTTTATTGTGTGATTCCAAAAAAAAATTCAGATGGAACTACCTCATTTATCGTCGGAGATCCTCATGGAATGGATCATTCGAAAGATGTCCCCTCACTTCAGAGTAAAGCTTATACCCTTGAATTTAGTAAGAAAGAAGACGCTGCTAAGTTTCTTTGTTTTTTACTTCCTTATAAAGCTACGAACCCGGAAGCGAATCAGGCTACAAACCAAGTAGATTTTGTTATATTTAATCTTGCTCAGTCATTAGGTGTAGCTGAAAGGGAGCAGCTAGCCTCTGAGTCTAAATTTCTTTTAAATGTATTAAGCCATGATCTATAGCGCAACTTTCGCTAGTGAATAATTGGGGGGAGATGGTAAATAGATCTAATATATGGAAGCGATTAGGGAATTTGTGAGTGAGGCGGCGGGGCTTGAGCCGGGGGATGTGAGTGGGGCGCTGGCTTTAAGGGAGCGGTTTGAGGAGTTTTTAAGAGGGCGGCAGCTGGGTGTGGAGGGCGCTTGCGAGATTCGATATATTTGGGCATGTATTGGAGCGGCAGAGCGGGGGGAAGGATTGCCTGCCTTTCGTCAAAATTTTCTAGGAGAGGTTGATGAAGCGAATTTAGCTCTGGCCGAGGTTTTATATGATTTAGGGCGGAAGCTTTATGAGGAAGAGTTTGAAGATTTTAGTCTCTCCCTTCGATCTGATATTTCAACCTTTGATCTGTTAGAGATTAAGCGTCATGTTGCTCTTTGTGGGGGAGATCTAGATCTCATTAGCCACCCCTCCATTCGGTTAAAAAGTGTTCAAGGGATTTTGGGCTACGCCCATGTTCTTAGCGGTTACTATACAGGAGAAACACCTTATCCTTCTATGATTGAGGTGCATGGAATTTTCCAGGACCTTGATTTTATTTTGCACTCTGAAGAAAATTGACAATAAATACAGAAAAGTTCCTCTAATAGGGTAATGGAACCTATAGATAGACCTCCTCGTGGGGGAAGCCCTGGAGAGACCCCATTTCTAGAACCAAGCGAGAAGACGGGCAAACTCCCTCTCCATCTTGAAGAGAGTGCGAGCAAAACAGATGCTATTATAACTAAAATACTAAAGCCCCCAACCTCTGACACTAATGTGACTCTGAAAGTGGAGAGAGAGTTTGAAGAATCGGCGGTTTTAGAACTTTCGCGAGAAGCTCTTAAAAGCTTTGATGATCGTCTTGTTAGCCAAACTCCTCTACCTGAAGATGAGGAGTTTGAATTAAAGGGAGATTTCATAAAACTGTTTCGGGAGAGCAAATTTCCTTTAGACAGGAGGGTATCTGCCCATCTTGAAGAGATCGCAACAAAGCTTCACCTTCCAAAACTTGCAACAGAAATTAGAATTCAAAGATTTGAAAACTTAGTTATGAATGAATTAAAAGATCATCCCGAGAGTTCTCTATCAGGTTTTTTAAATCTTCTGAAGGGTTTAAGCTTTCAGGATCTCCTCGATTTTTCACTCCCCCTTCTTACGATTATCAGCAAATTACCGCGAAACAAGGAGCTATCGCTTTTAACACATTTATTGATTACTGAAAGGGCTGTAGACTCATTAGGTGATGATGAAATTGCAAAACAATTTCTGTTTAAATATTGCCCAGCGATCACAGCCAGCAATCTCTCAGACCTTGAAATGGTGAGATCTCAATTTATTGATTTTTTTCGTTTCGGTAGATTTACCCCCTCTTTAAAGTTTGCATTTCAATTAAAAAAGATGGCAGACAAGCTCGATTTACCAGAAATTGCATACGAGATCCGATCTCAAATTCACGCTTTTCTCAAAGAATCGTCTGAAATAAAAATTGCTGCCCCTGAAGCTTTGGAAGATTTTGCGGAGCTGGCAAAAGCTAAAATGTACGAAGATGAATTACTGGCAGAGGCTATGTATTTTGAAAAAAATATCCCTCCATCGTCTGGAGAGAACACCCTTTCTTTCTATTTGTTTGCAGATTTAGCAATTCATTTTTCTACAAATCTGCTGACAACCAAAAACACTTCGATTAAAAGCAAAATGGTAGAAACTCTAAAAAAGCTAAAAGAGAAGACACCCGAGGATGACTATTTCCTCAAAATAAGAGGGAATATTGACCTAAAAATCCGACAATTAGAAAAATCCATTTCTAGCGCAGGCTAAAGACTCTCTAATCTGTTTTCTAGCCTCACCCATGATATAGGCACTCCCCGTTACCACAAGGAGAAAATTTCCCTCTTTTGCTGTTTCTAAAAAATCACTTAGGTCAGAAAGCTCTATTTCAAGCAGCCGAGCCAACTCTTCCCTTCTCATAATTCTGGAGTTGTCGACATCGAAAGGGAAAATGTTCTCTGCCCTCTGTTTTAGAAACTCTATTGCAAAATCAACGCACTTATCGGCGCTCATCCCAAAGAGGACAAAAATCCCCCTTTGAGGATAGAAGAGCTCTATTCTTTCAAACAGTTTTTTTAATCCATCTTCGTTGTGAGCAATATCGAAAAGGACTTCAAGCCCCTTTATCTCGGTTTTCTCAAACCTGCAAGGGGGAAGGGCGGAAAAATCAAGCCCTTTGTCATCAGGGAAAAGGAGTTCTATCGCTTTACTTGCAATTGCTCTGTTTTCCTCCATCCAATCATTTTCTGGCGGCAAGATAAAAACGGGGGCATTTTCCACGGCCCCTTTTTGCAAAATCGATTCAAGGGCTGCTCGATGGCCCAGAACTACTGGCGTTTCACGCTTAATGATTCCCGCTTTATTTCTCCCTATCTCTTCAAGGGTGTTGCCAAGCACATTCATATGATCGTAACTAATAGATGTTATTACAGACAAAACCGGTCGGATCACGTTTGTCGGGTCAAAAATCCCTCCAAGCCCTGTCTCAATCACAGCAAAATCGACATTTTTATCCTGAAAATAGAGAAATCCGAGCATTGTGAGAGCTTCAAAAAAAGTGATCTCTTTGGAGACCTCTAAAATTTTATTAAGGAAAAAAGAGGCCTCTTCATTAGAAATCATCTCCTCGTCGATTTTGATTCTTTCGTGAAAGGTGTCGATATGGGGTGAGGTGTAGAGACCTGTTTTATATCCAAGTTGGGAAAGGGCCGAGGCAATTTTTGTGGTAACGGAGCCCTTTCCATTAGTGCCGGCTACGTGAATGGTTTTATAACTCTTGTGGGGGAAATTAAAAGCTGAATCTAACTCGAGCATTTTGCGCAAATCAGCCATTCTTAAGTCTCACTAAATTTTCCTCTGTCGTGTAGGCAGAGCCTAAATTACTATACGACTTACCCTCTCCGTGAAAGTCGGATCCCCCTGTCTGTGTAAGCTTTGGATACCTAACTACAATCCCTGAGATCTCCGCATTTTGCCTTGCTGAAAAATTGGCATAAAAAGTCTCCACGCCATCAAAAGGAAATTCAAGAAGTTTTTTTATCAACGATCTCTTTTTTAAAAGGATGGGATGCGCTAAAACAGCCTTACCGCCAGCTTGATGGATCATTGCAATTGTCTCTTCTAATGAGACCCTATTTCCGGGAGCAAAGCAAGGTTTTCCATCACCAATATAATTTCTGAACGCATCTTGAAAGGAATCGACATACCCTTTTTTAATTAAAGCGGCAGCAATATGAGGCCTTCCGACAACCCCCGTAGAAGAGCGAAGATCGTCATATGAGATCTCCATCCCCTTATTTTTCAAAAGTGCCAAAATTTCTAAATTTCGCTCCTTTCTCCGCTCTTTATGCTTTTCACAAAATTCCATAAGAACTTGGTTTTTAATATCAAGAAAGTAAGCTAGGACATGAATCCCTGTCTCTTGAAAGACTGAGGAAAACTCGGCTCCACAAACAAGCTCAATATTTTTTTCTGCGGCATAAGAAAAAAGCTCTGCTGTGTAGGCCCCTATAGTATCGTGGTCTGTGATCGAAATTCCGGTTAACTCAAGGAGCTTTGCTAAATCTATCAACTCTTTTGGCTCCAGCGATCCGTCTGAAACGGTCGAGTGACAATGCAAATCGTATCTCTTAATTGTCGTCATAGGGGATCCATCTCACTTCTGGTTCAAGGTGAATGTTTGTAGAAAGTTTTACTTTCATTTGTACATATCGAATCAATTCAAGGATATCGCTTGCGCTTGCTTGCTTTTGATTTACAATAAAATTGGCATGCTCTTCAGAGACCTTAGCGCCCCCCTGCTCTAACCCCTTAAGATTAAGAGAATCTATAATTCTTCCTGCTGAGTCCCCTTCTGGATTCCGAAATACACATCCGCAAGATTTTGATTTATAAGGCTGGGTCCCCATTCGGTAGGCAAGAAGTTTTTCCTGCTTTTCTTTCGCATCAGAACCCCTGCTTAATCGAAATGTGGCAGATACAATGACCCCCTTCATCGATTGAAAGGGAGAGCTCCTATAAGAAAAATTCTTTGGCTCGATCGTTTCTACCCTCCCCTCCTCATGAAGAAATTCGACTTCAATCAGCGAGTCCTTTGTCTCAGCTCCTCCGGCACCAGCATTCATCCAAACTGCCCCACCCACAGAGCCAGGAATGCCCGATGCAAATTCTAACCCTGTATACCCCTTTCGAGAGGCTTGAATCCCTAGCAGCGAGAAACTGTATCCACCACCAGCAATCACCTTATTATCCTGCCAATCAATCTCTTGGATTCGATTTACAACCACTAAACCATTAAAGCCTTTGTCATCAAAAAGGCAATTGGAACCTTTACCAATAACTAGGTATCTTTTTTGATTTAGATAACAATCGGAGACAACCTCTTTGAGCTCATCTTTGGTATGGACAATAACGAACTCTTTTGCGGGGCCCCCGATCCCATAGGTGCAATAATCCTTGAGGGGAATCCTATACTGATAGAGGGTGGTTTTCACTCTGATTCACCTCATCAATAATCGCATGGACATAAGAAACTGCTTCTGGTGAGGAGAATTTTTTTGACAGGCGAATTGCCTCATCTATCACGATATTAGGGAGCTCTTTTTCAATCATCATTTCAAAAATCGCAATTCTCAAAATATTTTTATCTGTCAAAGAGATCCTTTCCAAAGAATAATCCAGAGAGGCCCTCGTCAATTTCTTATCAATCTCTTCCACATGTTCAATGATGTTGTCTAATTTTTCAATCATTCCCAATATATTTTTTTTGGAAACCTCAAGCGACTCCATCATCAAATCGACAGGATCCTCGACAGGCAGGCCCTTTGAGACCTCCCATGAGAATAAAAGCTGTAATAGAATTTCTCTTTGTTTTCTTTTCGGTAGCTGCATAGCCAATTAGTATACCAAATCGCCACACAAAAAGCTACCCCAGGAAAAAATAAATTCTAGCCACATTTTGACCCTCAACAACATATAAAATATTTTAAATATCATATATAATTAAAGGAACCAATAAAAAGGAGAAATATCTATGTCAACACCACCAACAATACAAACTTTAATTGATGATTTTAAAAGCGCTTCTTTGCTTATCTATACTGCGTTAACTTCATTAGATTCGTCTACAAGCAACCAAGCTTATGCAGCTATTTCTGCTCTAAAAAGCACCAACGCAAGTCTTATGAACTCTTATCCAGCACAAGATGCATCAGCTTATCAAAAAATTTTTCAAAACATTCTTAACACCTATGAATATTTACTCTTTGTAGTATGCATAGATTTTTCTGGAATTGATTTTAGAAAGTCCTCAATTTCTGTAAAACCTTACACCACTGGAAATGCTATGGCCGACTTAGGCGTAGCAAGTTACTACCTTAACATGGCTCTTAGTGGGGATGTAGCGAATAATATGAACGGCATTTACAATGCTAGCTTTACTTACCTAAACAAAACAAACACTTTATCACAAACTGCTTATAACAGCTGCCTATTTGCTCTTGAATCTTTATCTAGTTTAGAAGGAGCTATAGCTATATCTGCCCCTACCCCCCCTTTACAATCTTTGGGCAGTTCTCTTGCTGTATCTATTGCAACTAATTTGAGTAACGCATTTCTTACCCTTGCAAACCAAGCAAATACAACAACTCCATTGAAAGGCAAAAAATAAGCAATTCCATGCGTAAGGGTCTGTTTTAACAGGCCCTTTTTAAAAGCCCTGAGGGTCAGACGAAAGCCCTGAGGGTCAGACGTGAAAAACGGAAATTTTCTTAACAAAACATCTTTAAATTTTCACAATCAAGGTTAAAAAACTGAATTTCTTTCATTTTTTCAAATTTGGAACTAGGAGTGAATCCAAACACGCAACTCTTCCATTTTTTTTGCAAATTCTGAGGACTGCTTAATTTTTTGCTCGATAGCCTTTTTCTGCTTACTAAGACCACTTGGATCTCTATTGAAATAGATACTTAGCTTTTGAATTGAGCTCTCTTCTATTTCTTTTATGAAAAAAGCTAATAGCCCCCTAATCTCCGAAGCAAGTGTATTTTTTCCAGAAGAGCACAACTCCTCTTTTAGCAGATTAAACCTAGTGCAAAATTTATCTATCAGTTCAGGTAATTTTATCTTTTTTTGGTTGAGCTTATCAAGGTTTTTAAAAAAGTTCTCGATTAATTTTTCATCCCCTAAAACTCCATCTGGATAACCAATATCGAAATTCACCTCAGCATCAATCCCTATGCCCTGCAAAATAAATCCATTGTAATTAACTAATGTGTCAGCCGAATCACTTTCGTTTCTGAAAAAACTTAAGATAGATTCGCGCGATACCCAAGGAAACTCGGCTAAATCTAAATAGGCTCTATGACTAGACCATAAATACTTGTCGGGAAATGTTACAAGATTTGCTCGAACTGGATTAAGATGAATATATCGAATCAACTCTTTAAGATATTTATTACCCAAAACAATAATTGATTTAAACCTACCCTGGAATAAGTGTCCTACTTTTTTATATTTCCTATTTACGTATTGCGTATACCGAAAAGCAAGATTTTGTATAACTGTGGAAATCGAGTCGTCTCGAACTTGAATTGCGAAATGAACATGGTTATCCATAAAACAAAATGCAAGAATACTGTGATCGAAATTTTTAGTCCCTTCGTCTAGTAAAAAAGCCATCTTATGCTTATCTTCTTCTGAAAAGAAAATCTTCTGCTTATCATTTCCCCTTAACATTACATGATAAATTGCACCAGGTGCATGAATCCTTAAACGACGAGCCATATGACTAAATAAAATAAAGAATTCATTAATATTACGCAAACACTTTGCTGTGTTAAGAAAATTTCAGTTTTTCACGTCTGACCCTCAGCCTGATCATCAGCCGTGTGTTAAGAAAATTTCAGTTTTTCACGTCTGACCCTCGGAGGTGTTAGGAAATTGCTCGGATTTGCTTATAAAAATAGAGCATGGCACCTCTATTAAATTGGCAAATTTGATAAAAATCGGTACCTGGATTAAATGTAGCTCTTTCAGCTTCAGGAATTAACGCTTTTACCGCTTCATCGCTTTGTTCAGGCAAATCTGATCTCAAGTTAGGTATGTGCTCGTGAAACCAGTCGGCGATCTCTCTGTGTATTCTCATTACTTTTTCAAGTCTTGGTTGACCTGGAAGGCCATTTGCTGGACCTAATTCACTAATAGCTAAAAATTCTAGGGGCTTATAACTTCTTTCGAACTCCCCTTTGAAACGTTGCTCGTAAAGCTGTCTGGCTGTAAGTGCTACCCCCTCCTCTGGCCAGTCTCCAATTGGACTATCTGGCCCTACTGAGCCTGGATAATTATCTCGATTATTTTTCATTAAGGCGATCATATCTCTCTGCAAATTTGCTACATGAGGATAACCTCTTGGCAAAACGCGATAAAGACAATCTGCTATCACCCCTAATTTGTATTCTTGAACTAAAATCTTCACCAAAAGCTTTAGTCTATCGTTAGGCGAAAGGTCATCGATCTCAAATGCTACTGTCAATAAACAGGCCTCTAACTGAAGAATCTTTTGAAAGACGCAGCCTGGCTCCGTCATTTTAGTGACACACTCTTGAATCACTCTTTGATACGCAGCCTCTTTTTCTATATCTCCTTGCGCCCTCTGCTGCAACTGCTCCAGGGCTGCATAAAGTCTTCTTAAGCCCCTTGAGGTTAAGTACTCATTTTGATTTGGTGAATATCGAGTCGATTGATTCCTACGATAATTTGGAGGAGGACGCACAAATGTCTCACCATCTGGAAAATGGACTATCTCTCCCACCGGCCTTAAAATTTCCGCTCCGAAAGCATTTAAAAGATCTTCCTCGATTATTCTCCTCCCGTTTATCACAAAAAGCTCTGGGAACCTATCAATAATGTCGGGATTATCAATATATCTATTGTATTTCTCAAAATAAGAATTAACATCAAAATCGAGAATATCAGGATGAATTCTATATCTGGATAAATCAGAGGCTTCTAGCCCTCTAATCAATTCTAAAGGCTCTTTTGACGTTGCCACCTTAACTTTATTTGTCCAAAAACAAAAAATTCGTTTAAAGACTTGAAGAACCTTACTACATCCCACCCAAATGATGGAAAAGCGCGCCATAAAACTTTCGACTCGTTCACAGGGACAAAAAGCAAAAGTTCTATAAGGACCTACTCTGTGGGTCATAAAGTCTCACTAAAAATTTACTACTCTAGTATAAAACTTTATCTAATTTCTCGCCCTCTTTTTCGTTAATAATGTTAATTTTTGATTAATAAACATAGGATTATTAGTTTTCAAGGATTCCTATTGATTTTATTCCCGTGTCCTTTATATAATCTTTGCATGGAAACTACAGCAATTCATACAAATCATCACACTACCGTTTCTGCGAGATCCAGCAGATCCTCTCGGAAAAAAAGTGACCATAGAAACAGACAAATTGCAGCTATCTTTTTAGGAGCCCTTGTAACATCTTCTGGACTTTCGGAAACTAAAGGCTTTTCCTTTCGAAATGAAACAGATCGACCTATCAAGAGAGTCCCAATCCCCACAAAAGAAGAAATACTCTCTTTTGATATTCGCCCCTTTCAAAATTTTCCAGCAGCTGGCCCCTTCCTAAATGACACAGCCTGCTTTCTAGATGCAGAATTTGCAAATATTGAATGGTTTCCATGCTCTGGCTTAGATGATGCCCTTGTACCGAAATTCTCTATGGCCTACTATCTTTACGAAAAAGCCTATATTCCAAAAACAATTCTCTCCTGCTGCAGCAATTTGGTAAAAAAAACCTATCACCTTATTCAAGGACGTGCCCCAAAAAGCAAAGATTCTCATTCATATGATTGCTCCACCCTTTCTTCAAAGATGTCTACAATCGCTATTCAAATGGCTCTTGCTGGAAGATTATCCCCAGGAACTGAATTTGGCCGCATTAAAACTTTAGCTTGCAATGAGCGGGGCAAATGTGACCCAACCGGAACGTTAGACGAACTTGGCAAGATGGCTCCTAAGTATAGGGAAAGTTTTACTAGGCACCTACAAAAAAAAATGGTAACAACTTGCATTGAAACTCCCGAAAGGCAAAAGCCAGACAGTTGTGAATTTTACCACAAAATAGTCGGTGTAATATTTGGAGCTCTTACTAAGACCCAAGATTGTTGCGAAACAGCCCGTGAATACCTTTTCCCTCAAGATGATAGCATCTATCCCGGACACGACGACCTCTAACCTCGCTAAATAATCTAGCAGGTTTCTTTTAATATTTTAGGAGAGAAGCAAGTATTCTAAAATAAGCTTTGGCTTCATGTAGCGCTCTGAAGCGAGCATCGACTTCTCTACCCTGTCACTAGCAAGCTCTAGTGGAGTCACTTGTTTTATAAGGGGATACCCTTCTATTGCTTCAGCGTAATTTACAAGAGCGGGATCCGCGCCATTTTTCAGCAGATTGAGATCGCGATGCCACCCCAGATAGATCTCTACAATTTCGTCTAAAGGGAAGGATTCGAGTTGGGGAAGAATTTCAAGACAAGCGACAGAAAGAAAAAGAAGAAGCCAAAGCCAAAGATTTCAGTAACTCCATCTCCATCTGCCTCCTGGCCACCAATGGGGTTTGCACAAGAGGGCG